>ERZ1026898.462-NODE-462-length-24710-cov-15.909998_pt1 | contig 24710 bp, 24 predicted proteins | sample MGYA00380178_ERZ1026898 | MGnify/ENA primary metagenome ERZ1026898 (study PRJEB33269, sample SAMEA4719814) | human gut metagenome | biome: human-associated habitat; feature: organic feature; material: feces | place: Cameroon | collected 2013-10 ...
CCAAAAGCCAATCTCTTCATTTACCATAACTTTGCACAAGATCCAACAAAGACGCAGAAAGGCCGGACTCGTTTGCACGGGTCCGGCCCTTTCTGTCGGAAATAAGATTTATCTTGCAATCTTACGCAAAATGCGGTATACCCATTATACGAAACAATGGTTTGAAAGAACGCTCCACCGTTCAATGATGTATAAATGGGAGGTGCCTGCCATGACTGCAGTGATCTACGCCCGCTATTCCAGCGACAACCAGCGCGAAGGTTATGCCGAGTATTACTCCGCTGATCTGTCCGAAAAGGTTGTGCGTGGACAGACCGAGAACATCCTGAAAGGCCGCTGCAACGGTGGCCGTGGAACCTTTGATTACACGCTGGATTCCGAGCGGAAGTTCCACATCGACCCGCTCACCTCTCCTTTTGTGTTGGAATCGTTCAAGAAGTACAATGAAGGCTCCACTATGAAGGAGATTCGGGACTGGCTGAACGAAAACGGCATCAAGAACCCGGTGGGCGGTGCATTTACTTATAACAGCGTTGAACATATGCTCAAGAACCGGCGGTACATCGGAGAACTGAAATTCCGGGATGTGGTCGTACCGGATGCTATCCCGCCCATCATTCCGCTGGAACTGTTTGAGGATGTGCAGGAGAAGATCGCCAAAAACAAGAAAGCCCCTGCCCGTAGAAAGGCAGAGGACGACTATCTGCTCACCACCAAGCTGTTCTGCGGCTACTGTGGGGCGTTGATGTTTGGCGAAAGCGGCACAAGCCGGACAGGTGAAGTCCACCGCTATTATAAATGTGCTACTGCCAAAAAGCACAAGGGCTGCAAGAAAAAGACCGTCCGTAAACAGTGGCTGGAAGATTTGGTGGTCAACCAGACCATGCAGCTTGTCAAGGACGATGCCGCCATGGAATCCATCATCGCCAAGGTGATGGAACTGCAAAACAAGGAGAATACCAATATTCCCCTCTATGTGAAGCAGCTTCGGGATGCGGAATCCGGAATCTGGTATCCAGAATATGCTGAATGCGATTCAAGCTGGTATCCTGACCAGTTCCACCAAGGAGCGGCTGGAGCAGCTGGAAGAAACCAAGCGTGAGCTTGAAGCCCGCATTGCGGAAGAAAAGCTGGCAAAGCCCAAGGTCACAGAGGAGTTCATCCGTTTTTGGCTGCTGCGGTTTCGCAAGCTGGACATGAGCCTGAAAGACCAGCGGCAGGCACTGGTGGACACCTTCATCAATGCGATTTACCTGTATGATGATAAGGTTTTGATAACTTTTAATTATAAAGAAGGAACACAGACCGTCACCTTTGGAGAAGCGACAGAAATTGCATCCGAGGGAAATGGTTCGGATTTGGATTGCATTCCTGCACCAAGAAAACTCAGTACAATGTACTGAGTTTTCTTGGTGCGGATAAGAGGACTTGAACAGCAACAGCGACGACCGCAGCCAGCGGCTGAAACAGGGAGGAGTTGTTGGGGCCGCGTTCTGATTTTTCAAAGCCCTGCCAAGGGGCTGCGGAAAAATCAGCAAATGCAACCCGTTGCTTTGCTTAGCCCGCGGTTCCCAACCCGTAGGAATGTCTACCGGTAGGACTGCCGCTAAGACCGCTTTTTGCAAGCAATCGCTGACAGAAAGCAGCCCCCGGGTTGCGGCTTCCCGTCTCTGCCACTGGCTGCCATAAATCAGAAAATCAAAAAGAGATGCCGTTCTGTTCAACAGACTTGAACGGCATCTCTTTTAATTTAATTGGCCCGTTTTGTTGCAGGGAATAACTGCAAAGCTTTCCGGCTCTTCAACACACGGAAGTAAAGGATCCGGACCGGCGGCGCGCTTTGAATGAGGATCCGGCCGATTTTTTCTTTGGGGCGTAGTCATGCATTTCCGGGATAGCACCGCCGGCAATGGCCCACAGGTACAGGCTGGCAACACTGCAATAAGGGCTGAACCGTCTGCGGTATTTTTCAAAAAGCTTCCGGTCGATTTTACGGTGGTGGCCGAGCATCCGCAGGCCGCGCTGGATGGCAAGGTCATCGTAGCTGAACACATCCGGCCGCTGCATACAGAACAACAGGATCATTTCTGCTGTCCAGACACCGATGCCCTTTAAGCTGCTCAGTTCCCGGATGGCTTCTTCGTCCGTTTTTTGTCCGATGGCTTCCAGATCAAATGCGCCGCTTTGGACCTTTTGGGCAAAGTCGGTGATGTACTCCGCCTTGCGGAAGGTCATGCCCAGCTTTTGCAGCTGCGGCACACCGGCGTCAAGGATGTGTTCAGCATCCACGGTGCCAAGCGTTTCCCGCATTCGCTGCCAGATGGTGGCCTGCGCCTTGGTGGAGATCTGCTGGCCGATGATGTGATGCACGACCGAGGAAAACAGATCGGTGTCCACCTCGCGCCGGATCGGCCCGATCTTCCGGATGGCTTCCCCCAGCCGCTCGTCCTTTTGGCTCAAGTAATCGGTTTCTTTGGCTGTGTACTGAAAATACATCCTGTATGCCTTTCGCCCCTGTGGGGCCTTTGCTCCAGCTGCGACCCTATTTCTTCCTCAGCAGGATGTTTATCCTGAAATCTCAGCACCGCTGCTCACTTCCACCCTCTTGCGGCGGGGTCCAGCATTTCTGTGGCGGAGTAAATGAGGGCGTTGCAGATGGCTGCTGCTACATTGCTGCCGCCCTTGCGGCCCATGGCGGCAATGGCCGGCACGCCGTACTGTCCGCATGCGGCAAACAGCACTTCTTTGCTTTCTACCACATTCACAAAGCCCACCGGCACACCCACCACCAGCGCGGGCCGCAGACCGGCTTCGATCTCTTCCGCGATGGTCAGCAGGGCTGTGGGCGCATTGCCCACCGCCAGAATGGCACCCGGGTGCTCCCGCGCCGCGCGGTGCATGGCGGCAACGGCACGGGTGGTGCCCGCCTGCTTTGCGGCTTCGGCCACAGCGGGGTCTGCCATGTAGCAGACGGCTTCACAGCCCAATTTTTTGAGGGCCGGCTTCGAGATGCCTGCCAGCGCCATGTTGGTATCGGTAACAATAAAAGCGCCTGCGTGCAGCGCCTTGACGGCGGCAGCCACCGCGCCTGGGGTAAAGCGCAGATTTTTTGCGTAGTCAAAATCCGCTGTGGTGTGGATGACCCGCTTGACCACGGCAGCCGTCTCCGGCGGCGGGGTCAGGCCCAGTTCTTCCAGCTCTTTTGTGATGATGGACATGCTGGTGCGCTCGATATCGGCAGGCAGATGATGCTGCGGTGTCATACGTTGTCTCCTTTCCGGATGCCCATGGCGGCGTAAACGGCAGGCAGGTCCAATGCCGTACGCACGCCGTCTGCCAACAGGTCAAACTGCTGCTGACGGTACTGTTCCATTGGGATCAGGTCTGCCCCGGCGGGGTCCAGCCCCTTCCGTCTGCACAAAAATGCGGTGAGTTTTTCGGTCAGTTCGCCGGTGTCGAACAGCCCGTGCAGGTAGGTGCCGAACACATTGTCCTGCACACAGCCCTCCGGTGTGCCGTCTGCAAGGGTGCAGAACGCGCTGCCCCGCACCTCGGTGCGGCCTGCGTGGATCTCGTAGCCCGTGAGCGCTGCCCCGGCAAAGGGTGCAGCGGCAGCGCAGGCTGCGGTCTGGGTCAGGTGCTTTTCGGTGCCAAACACCGTCGTGGTAGGCAGCAGGCCAAGGCCCCGCAGGGTGCAGGGGGTGCCGCTTTCCTCCCCTGCCGGGTCGTGCAGTTCTTCGCCCAGCATCTGGTAGCCGCCGCACACGCCCAGCACCGGCGTGCCGTTTGCGGCCAGCTTTTGCACCGCTGCTTCCAGCCCGCTCTCCCGCAGCCAGCGCAGATCATCCATGGTGTTCTTGGTGCCGGGCAGGATGACGAGATCCGGCGCGCCCAGCTGGCGGGTGCGCTGCACATACCGCACGCCCAGCAGCGGGTGCTGTTCCAGCGGGATAAAGTCGGTAAAGTTGGACACATGCGGCAGGCGCAGAATGGCGATATCCAGCGGCTTGACGGCGCTTTTAGCATCCAGCCGGTCGGAGAGAGAATCCTCATCCTCGATCTCCACCCGCAGATACGGCACCACGCCCACTACGGGCAGCTGCGTTTTTTCTTCCAGCATGGCAAGGCCCGGGCGCAAAATTTCCACATCGCCCCGGAATTTGTTGATGATAAGCCCCCTGATGCGGGCCCGCTCGTCGGCTTCCAGCAGCTCCACAGTGCCGTACAGCTGCGCGAATACGCCGCCCCGGTCGATGTCGCCCGCCAGCAGCACCGGCGCGTCCACCAGCTTTGCAAGGCCCATGTTGACGATATCATCCGCCTTCAGGTTGATCTCTGCCGGGCTGCCCGCGCCTTCGATCACGATGATGTCGTTCTCGGCGGCAAGGCTGTTGTAGGCTTCCAGAATATCCGGGATGAGGCTGCGCTTCATCCTGAAATAATCGGCGGCGGACATCTGTCCCCGGGCCCTGCCGTTCACGATGACCTGACTGCCCACATCGCTGCTGGGCTTGAGCAGGATGGGGTTCATGCGAACGTCCGGCTCCACACCGGCCGCCTGCGCCTGCACCACCTGCGCCCGGCCCATCTCCGCACCGTCGCGGGTGACAAAGCTGTTCAGGGCCATATTCTGGCTTTTAAAGGGTGCCACGCGGTAGCCGTCCTGCGCAAAAATGCGGCACAGCGCCGCGCACAGCAGGCTTTTGCCCGCACCGCTCATGGTGCCCTGCACCATAATGCATTTTGCTTTGCTCATTGCGCCACCTCCGGCAGAGTCTCGGCCAGCAGTGCAAGCAGCTGCCGGTTCTCGGTCTCGGTGCGCACGGCGGTGCGGTACCAGCCTGCATCCAGACCCGGATAGTTGCCGCAGCTGCGCAGCACCGCGCCCTTGCGGCGCAGCGCAGCGCCCAGCGCTTCCGGTGCCCGGAACAGCAGATAGTTTGCCCGGCCCTCGATCACCCGCAGGCCCAGCGCCCGCAGGCCGTCTGCCAGCGCAGGCCGCTGTGTTTCGATCAATGCACGCACCTGCGCCACATAGTCCGTCTCATCCAGCGCGGCAATGCCTGCCGCCTGTGCAAGACCGGACACCGCCCACGGCTGGCCCGCTGCCTGCATCCGGGCAAGCAGTTCTGTATCAGAGCTTAGGGCATAGCCCAGACGCACGCCTGCCATGCCGTAGAGCTTGGTAAAGGCTTTTAAAATGATCAGGTTTTTGCTGTTTTTCAGCAGATGCTTTGCCGAAAGCGCTTCCCCTTCCGGCAGAAAATCCAAAAAGCATTCGTCCACGGCCAGCACCGCACCCACGGCTTCGCATTTGTGCAGCAGCGCTTCTACAAGGGCAGGTGCGGCCAGCTGGCCGGTAGGGTTGTTCGGCTGACAGAGGAACACCATGTCGGTGCCCGGGTGCACCGCATCGAGGATGGCGTCCGTCACCGCAAAATCGTTTTCTTCCCGCAAAAAATGCCGCTCTACGGTGCAGCCAACCACCTCAAGGGCGGTGGCATACTCCGCAAAAGTGGGGGCCGTCACCAGCGCGGTGCGGGGCTTTTCGGCCAGCGCCAGCCGGAAGATGAGGTCTGCCGCACCGTTGCCGCACAGCAGCCACTCTGCGGGCGCGCCCTCAGCCTCTGCCAGCTTTGCACGCAGGGCACGGCACAGCGGGTCCGGGTAGCGGTCGGCTGTGGCAAGCGCGGCGGTGATGGCTTTTGCCACACCCTCGGGCAGGCCCAGCGGGCTGACATTGGCCGAAAAATCCAGCGGGTCGCGGCCGAACTCGGCGCGGTAGCCCGCCCAGTCGCCGCCATGGGTCAATTGTTTCATGCAAGGAACCCCCGTATTGCTGCACCCCATGCCAGCGCAAAGCCGCTTGCCACATACATCATGCGGTTGGCGCGCAGGATATCCAGCGGCTCAATGGGGCGCAGAGCATCGCCGATGGTGGGCTTGGGGTAATATTCGCCAAAATAATAGGCCGGGCCGGCCAGCTGCACGCCCAGTGCACCGGCACAGGCGCTTTCGGTCTGGGCGCTGTTGGGGCTGGCATGGCAGCGCCGGTCCCGCCGCCAGATGCGCCATGCACCTTTGGCGTCGTTTCCGGTAAAGGCCGCGGCCGCCACCCACAAAAGGGCGGCAAGGCGGCTGGGAATGTAGTTGGCCGCATCGTCCAGCTTCGCAGCTGCGCGGCCAAAGTAAAGATACTTCTCGTTTTTGTAGCCCAGCATGCTGTCCATGGTGTTGATGGCCTTGTAGGTCAGCGCCAGCGGTGCCCCGCCCAGCAGCATATACAAAAGCGGCGCAATGACACCGTCGCTGGCATTTTCGGCCACCGTTTCCACAGCGGCTTTGGTGACGCCCTCCGCGGTCAGGTTCTGGGTGTCGCGGCCCACGATGCGGCTCACGGCTTTGCGGGCGGCGGGCAGGTCGTTTTTGATCAGCTCGTTGTACACATTGCGGCTCTCCTGCGCAAGGCCCTTAGCCGCCAGCGCCTGCCCGCACCAGAATATCTGCACCGCCAGCCCCAGCCACGGGCTGAGCTTTGCTGCGGCCAGACACACAAGGCTCGTGACCAGAAAGGTGCCCACCGGCAGGCAGAAGGCCACCACTGCCCCGCCCAGCAGCTCGCCCTGCGGAGTTTTGGGCAGGCGGGCGCGGAGCAGCTTTTCCAGCCGGGAGATGCACCTGCCCATCAGCACCACCGGGTGCGGCAGCCATGCCGGGTCTGCAAAGATACTGTCCAGCACAAAGCCGCCCAGAACAGCCAGCTCGATCATGCCTTGGCCTCCTTTGTGTACTGCACGGTCTTTACGAGGTGCAGCACGCGGCTTTCGGCCCAGTCCTTTGCGTCCAGCACAAAGCCGCCCGCGTTGGGCCCGCACCATGCGTAATAGTCCCTGTGGGGGACGGCAAACCGCTCCATGGCGGCCATCTGGGTGCCGCCGTGGGCCAGAATGACCAGCCGCTCTTCGCCTGCGGCAAGGGCTTTGTCGATCAGTTCTGCCACGGTGCGGCAGATGCGGTCCGAAAAATCCGTCTTGCGCTCTCCGTCCGGGCAGGGGCTTTCGCAGTTGGCCTTCACCCATGCCTGATACTCGGGGTCTTTTTCCATCTCGATGAAATTGCGGCCCTCAAAGCTGCCAAAGCACATCTCTTTCAGGCCGTCCACCGGCACAAGCTTTGCCTCCGGGAACAGGATGCGTGCCGTCTGGCTGGTGCGCTGCAAGGTGGAAACGTAGACCACAGCGGGGTCAAAATCTGCCCGGCACAGCTGGGCAGCGCCTTCGGGTGAGAGCGGGATGTCGCGCTGGCCCTGATAACGCTTCTGGGCGTTGTATTCCGTCTGGCCATGACGCAGAAGATAGATCAGCATTGGGGCAATTCTCCTTTCAAAACCGTTGGGATGCCGCAGTACATCTGCACAACGCACTCTGCCCGTGCGGCCAGCAGGCAGGCAAGCCTGCCCGCCGCTTCGCGCCCGGCGCGCTGCTTTGGGTCCATCGGCACAACACCGCCGCCTACCTCGGTGGCGATGAGGATATCATATTCACTTGCAAGACGGTCCGCCAGCCGTTCCAGTGCCTTGCGGTCGGCGGCATCTGCCGCCAGCTGCTGCACATCGGCCAACCGCCTGCCGGGAAATTGCTGCGCAAAGGTGCGCTTGCCGCTGTAGAGCGGCCCGGTGATAAAGATCATAACAGCCCTCCCCACTGGCAGGCGGCAAGTACCGCCAGCATCCAGAGCTCGGCCTTTTGCAAAAACCACCCGGCAAGGTCGCCGGTGATGCCGCCGAACTGCTTCCGGCTCACGGCATGGTAGCGCCAGAGCACCGCCAGCGCGGCCAGCACCAGCGCCCAGCCGCCCAGCGCCGCCATGCCCACGCACAGCACTGCGGCCAGCACCGCCAGCACCCGGCGCACCGCAGTTTTGTCTGCCGCAGTGGCAAAGGTGTGCGCAAGGCCGGTGTTTTTCGCCATGGGGAACGCCGCCACCGCAAGACCGGAAAGCGCGCGTTCCAGCACCAGCGCCAGCGCCCACAGCACACCCACACGGGGGGTGAACTGCACGCAGGTGCACAGGGCAAAGTAGGCCAGAAAGTAGCTGCACAGCCGGATCACCGCAAAGGCGCCGCAGTGGGGGTCTTTTAAAATCTCCAGCTTCTTTTCCCGGTCGCCGTAGCTGGAAAGGGCATCGCAGGTGTCGGCGTAGCCGTCCAGATGGATGCCGCCCGTCACCCACACAGGCACCAGCGCAAAGCCCGCCGCCTTTGCAAGGCCCGGCAGGGGCAGCGTGCCGCACACGCACCACGCCGTGCCCACCACCACGCCGATGAGCGGGAAGGCGCATAGAGCGTAGCGCATGTTTTTTTCGTTCCATGCGAACTGCGGCACCGGGATGGCCGAGAACATAGCAAAGGCCACCGCGATGGTCTGCAAAACGATCATGTTTCCACTCCTTTATAGTACACGGGGATGCCGCACACCACCCGCACCACATTGTCGGCCCGGGCCGCAAAGGCGTTGTTCACCTGCGCCAAAGCCAGCAGATAGCGGCCTGTGTCGTCGGCATAGTCGGCCCCACCGCTGAACACCTCGTTGGAGACCACGATCAGATTTTCGCACTGGGCAGAAAGGCTGTCCAGCCCCCGCAGGATAGCAGCGGCGGCATCCTCCCCTGCCCCAGCGGGGTCGTACAGCTCGTTGGCGGCAAGGTTGCCAAGGTCCTCAAGCAGCACGGTGCCCCGGGCAGGCAGACGCAGCTTTTCCAGATGCAGCGGGCACTCCACCGTTTCAAACTGTTTTGCGGCCCGCATTCTGCGGTGCTTTTCCACCCGGGCAGCACACTCGGCGTCCCATACCTGCATGGTGGCAATGTACCAGCGGGGGCCGGCGGTCTTTAATACAAGGCTCTCCGCGTACTCGCTTTTGCCGCTGGCAGCGCCCCCCAGCACCAGCGTCAGCATTGGGGGGTATACGGCGCAATGCCGCCCTCCGCAAAGGAATAGCACCCGCCGTACACCGCCAGTGCCATATCCCACAGCGGGATGCTTGCCACCGCACCGGTGCCCTCGCCCAGATGCAGCCCCGCCGTGATGATGGGTGCCTTGCCCAGTGCTTCCAGCACCATGCGGGCCGCAGGCTCTGCGGAGCAGTGGCTGGCGAACACGGCCTTTGCCGCCGCCGGGCACAGCCGCACGGCACACAGCGCGGCTACCCCGCTGATAAAGCCATCTGCCAGCACCGGCACACCGGCCAGCGCCCCGCCCAAAAAGACGCCGCACAGGCCCGCGATATCAAAGCCGCCAAGCTTTGCCAGCACATCCAGCGGGTCCTCCGGGTCCGGCTCATTTTTCAGGATGCCGCGGCAGATGGCGTCCACCTTGCGGGCAAGCCCCGCGTCCGAAAGGCCCGCCCCGCGCCCGGTCATTAGCTCTACAGGCTGGCCCAGCAGCACCGCCGCCACCGCGCTGGAGGTGGTGGTGTTGCCAATGCCCATCTCGCCGGTGGCCAGCAGCCGGTAGCCGTCTGCGGCCAACTCCTGTGCAAGGGCAATGCCCGCCCCAATGGCCTGCACGGCCTCGGCCCGGCTCATGGCAGGGCCCCGGGTAAGATCCTGCGTGCCTGCGGCAATGCGGCAGTCCCGCACGCCGGGCACCGGCGGGCCCGCTATGCCCATATCCACGGGCACCACATCACAGTGGGCCGCGCGGGCCATCTGGCACACGCTGGTGCGCCGCATCGCAAGATTTTCGGCCACAGCGCGGGTCACTTCCTGCCCGGTCTGGCTCACGCCCTGCGCCACAACGCCGTTATCGGCGCAAAGCACCACCACTGCCCGGCGGGAAAGGTCCAGCCGGGCGCTGCCGGTAAGCGCAGCGGCATCCTCCAGCATGGTCTCCAGCCGGCCCAGCCCGCCCAGAGGTTTTGCAAGGCTGGCCCAGTGGGCATGCGCCGCTGCGCGGGCGGCTTTGTCCGGCGGCGTGATGGCAGCCAGCTGCGTTTTGAGTTCTGTTTCAGTCATGGTTTTATCCTTTTGTATAGCGTTCTGCCGCGCGCACAAAACGGCCCGGCAGGGGCGTGCCCGCCCAGTATAAATGCGGAAAGCCCGCATAGAAATTCTTGTTTGCAAAGCCGCATTCCCACTGCATTTTCTCGTTTTTACGGGCCGTAAATGCAGTGCCGTTTGCGGTGGAATCCCAGTGGTGGAATTCATGGACAGGCAGCGTTTCTCCGGCGCGGAACAGCATGCTGTCTGCCTTGGCAGTCATTTCGGCATAGCCAAAGCGCACCAGCCGCCCCACCTTGACGCCATCGCCCGGCAGAACGCCTGCCATGGGAAAAATTTGCCCTTCGGCGTCCTCCAGACTCTGCCCGAGATACAGAAAGCCGCCGCACTCGGCCACGGTGGGCAGGCCGCTGCGCACGGCAGTGCGGATGGATGCCCGCAGGGCCGCGTTCTCGCTCAGCTGTTTTGCGTATAGTTCCGGGTAGCCGCCGGGCAGATACAGCCCGCCGATGTTTTGCGGCAGCGCGGCGTCCCGCACCGGGCTGAAAAACACAAGCTCGGCCCCGGCATCCCGCAAAGCATCCAGCGTTTCGGCATAGGTAAAACAGAAAGCTTCGTCTTGCGCCACGGCGATGCGGGCAATAGGAGCGTGGCCGGAAGCGATATACGGGACGGACACCGCTTCCGGCTTCCCGGCGATCTCGGCCAGCTTTTCCCAGTCCAGCACAAGGCTGTCCGCCAGCAGGGCGATTTTCTGCTGGATGTCCGCAATTTCATTGGCCGTTTTCAGACCCAGATGGCGGCTCTCCACCGCCGCCTGCGGCAGGCGGGGCAGATAGCCCAGCACCGGCAGGCCGGTCTCGGCTTCCAGCAGGACTTTGAGCATTTTGTACAGCTTTTCGGAGCAGCTGTTGAGCAGAATGCCCGCGATATGGCTGTTTTTGCGGAAATGCACCAGCCCTTGCACCTGTGCTGCCAGCGTCATGCTGGCGCCTTTGGGCTGCACCACCAGCAGCACCGGCAGGCTGAGCGTATCTGCCAGCTCCCACGCACTGGCCCGGGTGGTCAGGCCCTGACCGTCGTAAAAGCCCATGGCCCCCTCGCACACAGCGGCACCGTGCCCTGCGGCATAGCGGGCATAAAGGGCGCGTACCGTGTCCTTGGCTGCAAAAAATAAGTCCAGATTATGGCTGTCCACCTGCAAGGCGGAGCGGTGGAACATGGGGTCGATGTAGTCCGGCCCGGATTTAAAGGCGCAGGGGTCTGCCCCGCGCTGTTTCAGTGCCGCCAGCACCGCACAGGTAACGGTGGTCTTGCCGCTGCCGGAACAGGGCGCGGCGATGAGAAATTGCATCATTTGCGTGTACCCGTAATGAGAAAGATGGGGTTATTGGCCATGAGCAGGTGCAGCCGGCCCGCCGGTTTTGTGCGGCTGATGGCGATCTGCGCCACCTCGGCGGTCAGGCCCAGGGCGGTCAGCGCGGCCGCAGCGGCGCTCAGGGTCTCCAGCGCAATGGCCGAGATGCAGACCCTTGCACTGGGGTTTTTGCTGTAGATCACGTCCAGCACAGCTTCCATGCTCCCCTTGGTGCCGCCAATGAACACCGCATCCGGCGCAGGCAGGTCTGCCAGCGCTTCCGGTGCACGGCCCTCGATGAGGGTAAGATTGTAAGCTTGGAACTTTGCCCGGTTTTTGTGGATGAGCGTACAGGCATCCGGCGCACACTCCACCGCATAAACACGGCCCTTGGGTGCCGCCAGCGCCAGCTCCACGCTCACGCTGCCGGTGCCTGCGCCCACATCCCAAATCGTGTCGGCAGGCGTCACCGCCAGCTTTGCCAGCGCGGCGGCGCGCACCTCCTGTTTGGTCATGGGCACTTCGCCCCGGAGAAACGCTTCATCCGGCCAGCCCGGCGTGCGGAAGTGCGGGGCATCGAAGTTTTCCACCAGAAGCACGCTGAGCGGTGCAAAACTCTGCCCGGCCAGTTCTGCCGCGGAGCCGTAGCGGATGGCTTCGGCTTCGGTGCCAAGGTTTTCGCCCACCACGCCGTGGGCTTCGCCCATACCGGCATCGGCCAGCTTCCGGCAGAGGGTGGCGGGCGTTTCGGCCCCGCCGGTGAGGAAAAAGACGGAGCGCTCCGTCATACATTGCGCCACCGGGTCGCAGGCGCAGCCGTGGGCCGACACCAGCTTCCAGTCCTGCCACGGCCTGCCCAGTGCCGCCGCAAGCAGCTGGATGCTGGAAATGCCGGGGTATACCCGCGCAGGGATGCCCAGCGCCCGCAGCGGCGTAAGCAGGCCGGAGGCACCGGAGTAAAACCCCGTGTCCCCGCTGTAGAGCACGACGGCGTCCTGCCCGGGGGCCTGCGCCAGTATTTCAAGGATGTCGGCGGGCTGGTAGAGGGCAAACTGCCGGGCAGCGCAGTCTGCGGGCAGGCCCGCCAGCAGCCGCTTTGCGCCAAACACAAGGCCCGCGCTGCGCACGGCAGCCTGCGCCTGTGCGGAGAGGGCTTCCCATCTGCCGCTTCCCATACCGATCAGTGTGACCATTGCAACATCTCCTGACAATGCGTGAATAATGCTTCCTCGGTCTCTCCCGTTTCCGGCGGGCGGCGCAGCACCACCAGCTGTGCGCCGGTCCGGGCTGCGGCCTGCACTTTTTCGGCAAAGCCGCCTGCCGCGCCGCCGTCCTTGGTGACGAGATAGCGGACGCCAAACTGCTGCATGAGTGCAACATTCAGCGCAAGACTGAACGGCCCCTGCATGGCAATGATGTTGCGGTGCGGGATATTAGCCGCTTCGCAGGCGGCAATGCCCTCCGGCGTAGGCAGCACGCGGGGGTAAAGCCGCGCCGGGTCCAGTGCCGCAAAAGCGGCCAGCTCCTTGGCACCGGTGGCAAGCAGCACATTGCCCGCCGTCCCGGCAAGGTACGCCGCAGCCTGTGCCGCCGTCTCAAACACGGCGCAGCCCTCCGGCAGCGGGCTCTGGGCCCGCAGCAGGCGGCGGTATTTCACGCCTGCCTGCGCCGCCGCCGCGCGGATGTTTTGGGTGGCATCCACCGCATACGGATGGGTGGCGTCCACGCACAGGTCCGCCCCCGCCAGCAGCGCGGCCATGGCGTCCGGTCCCAGCCGTCCGGCGTGCACCGTAATGCCCGCCATCTGGCCCTGTTCCTCGGCTCCCAGCGGCGTTGCCACGCACACGGTCACTTCGGCTCCCATTGCCGCCAGCTTTTGGGAGAAGCGGCGTCCTTCGGTAGTGCCGCTGAACACGACAGCTTTCATTTGCGGTACCCCCGGGGCGTGACCATGCGGCCCGCAAGCACGCGGGTGCTGCGGTTGCCGATGAACACCGTGGTGAACATATCCACCGGCGTGTTTTCCAGCTCGGCCAGCGTCAGCACCCGGGCGCTCTGGCCCTCGCGCCCAATGCTGCGCACAAGGCCGCAGACCGTCTCCGGCCCCTTGCCGTTTGCGCGCAGGATGCGCACCGCCTTTTGCAGGTAGTCCGGCCTGCCCTTGGAAGAGGGATTGTACAGTGCCACGCAGAAATCGCCCTGTGCGGCACAGGCCAGCCGCGTTTCGATCACTTCCCACGGGGTGAGCCGGTCGGAAAGGGAGATCACGCAGAAATCGTGGGCCAGCGGCGCGCCCAGCACGGCCCCGCCGCTGAGGGCGGCGGTAAGGCCCGGCACCACATCCACCGCAACATCCGGGTATTCCTCGGCCAGTTCCAGCAGGGGGCTTGCCATGCCGTAAACACCCGCGTCGCCGCTGCACACCAGCGCCACCCGCTTGCCGGTATTCGCCTTTTCCAGCGCCCAGCGGCAGCGGTCGATCTCCTTGGTCATGCCGGTGGAATAGTATTCCTCGCAGGGGAACTCGGGTTCGATCAGATCCAGATACAGCTTGTAGCCGCAGATGGCGTCCACCCGTTCCAGCACGCTCTGGGCTTCCTGCGTCAGGTAGTAAACATCTCCGGGGCCAATGCCCACCACATAGACGATCTTTTCTGGCTCGTCAAGACCAGTTTCATACATATCCGTCATACTGCCACCTCCAATCCGGGGCAAAGGGCCGCACCGCCAGCGCAAAAGTCACGCCGGTGCGGGCAAATTTGCGGAAAACGAGCTCCCCGCCAGCTGCCAGCACCGCCGCGCGCTCGCAGACGTTATCCACGCCGGTGATGCTTTGCACAAAGGCCGAGGGCGTAAAGCTGCCGGGCGCAGCGCGCAGCGCTTCGGCGGAGAAAAACTCCACCGGCCAGCTGTGCTCACGGCAAAAGGCCAGAAGTCCCGCTTCGTTTTGTTTTAAGTCGATGCTTGCCGCCGCCGTGATGCACTGGGGCGCAAGCCGGTTCTCGGCGCAGAACGCTGCAAAGGCTTCGGCCAGCGTGTCGGCACCGGTGCCGCGTTTGCAGCCCACGCCCAGCACGCCAATGCGGGGCACCAGATGCAGCGCGTCGCCCGCCGGGCACAGCGTGAGGGCAAGCTCCGGGGCCGCTGCATCTTCTGCAAGGCCCGCAGGCGGCGCGCCCGCAATGGGCCAGTCGGATGCGAACCGCACCGTTCTGCCCGCCAGCAGTGCGCCGCTGACCTTTTTGATTCGTTCCGGCTCCAGCACAGCACAGTTCTGGCGCTTGGCCCACTCGTCCACGGCGAATACACCGTTTGCATCGGTAGCCGTGGTGATCACCGGCACCGCGCCGCACACAGCGGCCAGCGCCCGGGCCAGATCGTTGGCACCGCCCAGATGGCCGGAGAGGATGGGCACCGCAAAGCGGCCGCACTCGTCCAGCACCACCACCGCCGGGTCAGACGCCTTGCTTTTGCAGTGGGGCGCAATGGCCCGCACCGCAATGCCCACAGCACCCACAAAAATAAGGGCGCCGCACCCGGCAAACTGCTGTGCCGTCCACTGTGCAAGCTCCGCCTGTCCGGGCTCATGGCCGCAGCGGGCCACGCTGCCGGGATATTCTGCGGCCAGCTTTTCAGCCAGCGCAAGGCCCTTTGCCGTAAAGGCAAGGTAGGCCCGGGTCACTGGTCTGTCCCTTTCCGGAACTCGGTTGTAAAGGCCGGGTCGTAGAGCTTGCTGCGCTCGTAATTCCGGCCCAAGAAGCCGCCCACCACGATGAGTGCCGTTTTGGTGATGTGTGCCGCATGGACGCTTGCGGCCAGCGTGCCCACCGTGCAGCGGACAGTTTTTTCTTCCGGCCATGTGGCCTTGTACACCACTGCCGCTGGGGTATCCGGCGTGTAGGCTCCGCCCGCCAGAAGGGCCTGCTGCACGTTGTCCACAAGACCGATGGACAAAAAAATCACCATGGTCGCCCCATGGGCGGCAAGCCCTGCCAGCTTTTCCTTTTCCGGCACCGGGGTGCGGCCTTCCATGCGGGTGATGATGACGGTCTGGCTGACGGTGGGCAGGGTGTACTCGGCATTCAGCGCCGCCGCCGCGCCGCAGAAGCTGGACACGCCCGGTGTATCGTCGTAGCGGATGCCCTCGGCGTCCAGCACATCCATCTGCTCCCGGATGGCACCGTACAGGCAGGGGTCGCCGGTGTGCAGGCGCACGGTGGTGCGGCCTGCGGCTTCCATCCGGCGCATCACGTCCAAAACCTGTTCCAGCGTCATTTCGGCACTGTTGTAGATGGCACAGTCCTCTTTGGCAAGGCCCAGCAGGGCCGGGTTGACCAGACTGCCCGCATAGATGATGCAGTCGGCGGTTTGCAGAAGGGCCGCGCCGCGCCGGGTGATCAGGTCCGGCGCACCGGGGCCTGCGCCAACAAAATGTACCATAACGTTACTCCTTTACCAAAACGGTGGCAAAATAGCCCGCCGGTACATCCGGCTGGCTGCGGGAAAGGTCCGGGTAAACCTGTTCGTCCGGCAGGCCGCAGTTGCACACAAGGGCGCTGGTTTGAAGCTTGCCTGCCTGCCGCAGGGTATCCAGTAAGGCGGGCAGCTGCCTGCCCGTTTTCATCAGTACTTTGGTGCCGGGCGTTTCCAGCACGCGGCCCGCCCAGCTGCCCGGCGCTATGGTGAGCGGCGCATCCATGCCGCCGGTGAGGGGCACATTCAGCCGCGCCGCCGCCGCGCAAAAGCTGGGCACGCCTGCCGCCATGGCGGTGGCATAGCCCTCCGCTTGCAGAAGGCTTTGCAGGTAGCCAAACGTTGCATAAATGGAAACGTCGCCAAGGTTCAGCATGGCAACGTCCTGCCCGGCATCCAGAAAGGGCCGCACCGCCTGCGCCGCCTGCGCGTGGGACGCCGCCAGCACCGCCGGGTCCCGGCTCATGGCAAAGTGCAGCGGAACGATGGTCTTGCCGTTCAGCGCTTCTCCCAGCGCACTGCGGGCGATATCCAGCGCCAGCATCTGGCCGGAAGAAGTCTGCGGCGCGGCCAGCACCGGGCATTGCCGGATGAGCCGCACTGCCTGCAATGTGAGCAATTCCGGATCACCGGGGCCTACGCTGACGCCGTAAAAAGTGCCTTTCAGTTCTGCCATTCGCTCATCAGCTCCTTTGCGGTCTTGGTCTCGCCCAGCGGGCCGTGCTGGTTGGAAAAGAGCACCGCCCCCACCCGGAACGCCCCTCCGGCCCGCCGGTCCAGATGCATCTGGATGGCGGCAAGGATGCTTTCCAGCACCGGGCCGCGCAGCCCCGCGCCGTCCAGAATGTCAAGGCAGGCATCGGTGGTGGCGGCGTCCATCAGGGCGGCGCACACTTCCCGCGAAGCCCCGCACAGCGCTGCATGGGCACAGAACACCTCGGCACGGCCATCGGCGGTGTGGGAGTGGGTGTTCATGACGCCCGCCGCCAGTTTGACCAACTTGCCCACATGGCCCACCAAAAGCACCTGTTCAAATCCTACCGCTACGGCCATATCCAGCGTATCTCCGATAAAGTTAGAGGTCTTGACCACCGGGAAGCGCTCGAACTGCGGCAGAGCAGACGCCAAATAGTCCAGCCCGTAGTTGCCGGGTGCCAGCACCAGCCGCCGGGGCCCGGCGGCGGCTTTGGCCCGCAGCGCAGCCTGATTCATTTCCAGCTGGATGGTATCCAGAATGGCCTGCTGGCTCATGGGCTCCACGATGCCGCTGGTGCCCAGAATGGAAAGCCCGCCCTCTACCCCGATATGCGGGTTGAAGGTGCGCTTTGCGGTCTCGGCGCCGCCCTCCACGCTGATGGTCACTGCAAAGCCACCGGTGTAGGCGGCGTTCTCCGCCTCCCGTTCCAGCGCCTCGGCGATCATCCGGCGCGGCACATGGTTGATGGCGGCTTCGCCTACGGGCTGGTCAAGGCCGGGCTTCGTCACACGGCCAACGCCCGCGCCTCCAAAAATGTGCACGCCGGGGGCATCCGGTTCCAGCACCACTGTGGCGACCACCGGCAGGCCCGTGGTCACATCCACATCGTCGCCGCCGTCCTTGCGGATGGCACATGCGGCACCCGTATCCGTTCTGCGGCACCAGAGGGGCGCCACCTCCACCACAATGCCCTTGGGCGTGCGCAGGGCCACCGTTTCCGGTTCGCGGCCGGTCAGCAGCAGACGCGCCGCCCCGGCAGCCCCCAGCGCGGCACAGGTGCCGGTGGTGTAGCCGCAGCGCAGCAATTTCTGCCCGCTGCGGACGTAATGCTCAAACTGCGGTTTTCCGGCAGGTGCCTTTTCGGCATCCGGCTGCGGCGTGCCGTACAGGGCCGCGTACTGCTCCTCCGTCAGGCCGTACAGGGCGCGGATATTCTCCGGCTGAAACGCCTGTGCCGGGGTCAGCACACCGGAAACACCGCCGGGCGAAACGCACACCACCGTGTCCGCTATTTTTTCGGCCAGTTCCAGCTCGTGCAGGCTGAGGATCACCGCCAGTTTTTGGATATGGGCAAGGTCTTTTAAAATGGTCAGCAGCTCGATCTTGCCTTTAATGTCCAGAAACGAGGTCGGCTCGTCCAGCAGGATCACTTCCGGCTGCTGGCATAGGGCCCGGGCCAGCAGGATGCGCTGGCGCTGGCCGTCGCTGATGCGGTTAAAGTCCCGGTCTGCCAGCTGCGCCGCACCCACCAGCTCCAAGGCCCTGTGCACCTGCTGCCTGTCCTCGGCAGACAAAATGCCCAGCCGTCCGGTGTAGGGATAGCGCCCCGCCGAAACAAAGTCAAAGCAGGTGGTCAGCTCCATCCGGCGGCTGTGAGGGGCCATGAGGGCCAGCTTCTGCGCCCGCTGGGTGCCGGTGTAATCGGCAAGGCTTCTGCCTTCCAGCAGCACCGTGCCTCCCATGGGGGCCAGCTGGCCCGCCAGCGTGCGCAGCAAGGTGGATTTGCCTGCGCCGTTGGGGCCGATGAGGGTCAAAATTTGTCCCGGCTGCACCCCGAGGGAAATATCCGAGAGCAGCGGTGCCTTGCCGTAGCCGATGGCAAGGCTCTGTGCGCCGCACAAAAAGGTTTCGTTCATCGTGCCCCCTCCTGACTGCGCCGCACCAGCAGCCAGATGACCACCGGTGCGCCGAACACTGCCGTCACCGAGCTGATGGAAAGCTCGGTGGGTGCAAACAGGCTGCGGGCCAGCAGATCGCAGAAAAGGCAGAAGGCCGCACCGCCCAGACAGCACCCGGGCAGCACATGCAAAGGCTTTGCGCTGCCCAGCAGCTGCTTTACAAGGTGCGGCACCGCGATGCCTACAAAGGAGATGGGCCCGGCAAAGGCGGTGACGCAGGCCGCCAGCAGGCTGGAAAGCAGCACCAGTGCCGCCGAGAAGGGTTTCACATTCACGCCCACGCTGCGGGCGTACTCCTCACCCATCTGGTAGGCTGCCATGGGCTTGGAAAGCAGAAAGGACGCCGCCAGCACCGGCAGCGTGACCAGCGCCGCCGCCTGCACATTGGCCCATGTCATGCCGGAAAAGCTGCCCTGCGACCAGTTGTGCAGGTTGACGATGTTGGAGTCCTGTGCAAAGGCCACCACGATGTCGGTGACAGCGGAACAGATGTAGCCAATCATCACGCCGCAGATGACCAGAATGCTCATGCGCTGCACCCGCCGGGCCACCGCCAGCACAAAGGCCATGGCAGCCATGGCACCCGCAAAGGCTGCTATGATCAGCGTCACCGAGCCGGTCAGCATGCCGCGGTTCAGGAACACCACCATGGTAAGAGCCACCGCCAGCTTGGCACCGCTGGAAATACCCATGACAAAAGGCCCTGCAATGGGGTTTGCAAAAAAGGTCTGCAACAGGTACCCCGCCACGCTGAGGGCCGCGCCCAGCAGCGCTGCCATCACCGCGCGGGGCAGGCGCAGCTTCAAAATGATGTTCACGGCAAGCACGTCCTGCTCTTTGCCCAGCAATGCCGCCAGCACCGCGCCCGGCGCAAGGGACACACTGCCCCAGAACAGGTTCAGTGCAAACAGCACGGCCAACGCTGCCGCAAGGGCAGTGTAGGAGGCTGCAAGGCGTCGGGTACGGGTCATAGGCCTTTCCTTTCTGTAAAATCAGGCTTTGTTAATCCACATGGGTGAGAAATTTCAGGGTACCGGCGGCAGGTGTGCCCTCGGTGAACACCTTGTTCATGTCCAAGATCAGGTCTGCCAGCTCCATGCTCTGCTGGAACAGGCTTTGGGTGGTGCACCACACCTGACCCTCCTGCACCGCCTTGAACTCTGCCAAAAGCGGGAACCGCTCGGTCAGCTGGCTCACCGCTTCAATGGTGCCCTCGATGGCGCTGTTGTAGATGAGCACATCCGCATCCTTTGCACCGGCGTAGAAATCTTCCAGCGGCAGGTTCATGGTGGCAAGGCTGTTGCCATTGTCCGTCAGGTCCGCAAAGACATAACTGCCGCCGGCCATCTCGATCATGCGGGCCACATAGTCACTGCCCTTGCGCACAGTGGCAAGGTTGTTGGTGGTCAGCGAGAAGAACGCACAGCTCTTGCCGGTGGGCTGCTGCTCCAGCAGCGGCGTAATGGCTGCTTCCTGCGCAGAAAACACCTGCTCGGCCATTTCCTCTTTGCCCAGCAGGATGCCGTACAGCTTGATCCACTCCATGCGGGCCAGCGGGCCGCTCTCGTAGCTGGAACGCTCCACCAGCACCGGGATGCCGAACCGTTCCAGCTGTTCCTTTACCTCCGGCGTGTGCAGGATCATGGTGTTCTGGATGGCAAGGCCGCAGTCTGCGGCCAAGATCTGCTCATAGTCCGGCGCACTGTATTTGCCTGCGTAGGCAATCCTGCCTGCTTCCATGGCCTGCCGTGCCTCGGGCAGGTACCAGCCCTCGGCCCGGGTACCGGAAAGGGTCACGCTGTCCAGTGCGTCCAGATGCAGGATCAGGTCCATCACCGAAGTAGAGACAAGGTAAATGTTCTCCACCGGCTGGCGCAGCACAGTCACATCGGCGGGCAGGCTGTCCACCTCGGCAGCATCCTGCGGCACAACGAGAAATTTCTGGCCGGAATCCGGGATGCTCACCATGGTATAGCCGCCCTCATAGCAGTCCGCCGTGAACTGCTGCGCGTAATCCAGATTGTAATGATGGGAGAAAACAAGACTTTCCGTATTGGCAGGCTGGGTCTTGCCGCCGCAGCCGGTCAGCGTCAGCGCCGCGGCCGGGATCAGTTTCAGAAATTGGTTGCGCGTGATTTTCATGATTTGAAAAGACTTTTGCTCTTTAGAAAAGTTATGCGTACAAGGTCAGCGCCCTTGCCCTCTCAGTCTCGCTTTGCTCGACAGATTCCCCCTTTTGTCGCTTCGCGACATCTGTTCCTCTCTTTGTCACCTGCGGTGACATTTCTCCCCGGCGCGGGGAGAATCTGTCCCGGCCGGGGGAAGTCTTTCCTCAAAGGGAGAGCCCTTGGCAAAACCGGAAACTTTGCCTTACTGCCAAAGCCTCTCACTTTGGGAGAGGTGGCATTGCGTAAGCAATGACGGAGAGGGCGAGCCCGCTAAAATAAAAAAGTTTACTTCAGACTTGCGGAATCAAAGGTCAGGGTATATTCGATCTCGTGCGGCTGGCTCATAGCCACCGTGTCGGCGGTGACGTCCAGTGCCGTGTCCAGCGCGGCAACGGGGATCTCAAAGGTGGAGTTGCCCTCGGTGTTGGTGGGCAGATACTTCTCGCCCTCCACGATCATATAATCGTAGTTGGGGCTGCTCCACACGATGGTGGCGGTCATTTTGCCGTCCGCCACGGTCAGGGCTGCGGGGCTGTCTACGGTGGCACGGCCGGAGCCGCCCTCCAAGGTCACATCGCAGGTGTAGGTGCCGTCGGCGGGCGTTTGGGCAGCGGCTTTCTCTACTGCGTCGCGCACGCTGACCACATGGTCGTACCATTTGCCCTTGGTGCCCAGAATGGCCAGATCAAAGTCGGCATCCACAGCAGAGACCGGGATATCGAAGCCGTACACCTCCTCCGAAGTGCCATCAGAGTAGGTGACGGTGTCGGTAGTGGGCAGCAGCCAGTCGGCCTTGTTGGCCTCGGCGTCTGCGGCCTTGCCCAGATACAGGTTGACGATGTGGGTGGAAGCAAGGCTGACGTGGAAGGTCATTTCGCCGTTTGCCACGGTCAGGGTGCCTTTGCCATCGCAGGCTTCGTTGGCGTGGAACATGCTGCTGTCGGTCTCGAACTCGGCAGTGTATACGCCGTCCGGCAGAGCGGCGGTCTCAGCCGCCGCCGAAGAAGCTACAGAAGATGCTGCTTCCGAGCTGGCAGCGCCGGACGCCGCAGAAGATGCCGTGGAAGAAGCGCCGCAGCCTGCCAGCAGGCCCAGCACCAGAGAAGCAGCGACAACACAGGAAAAAACGCGTTTCATGGAAAAATACCTCTACATTATAAAATAAAACAGAAATCGGATTTATTATAGCATGATTCTGAACAAAAAAGAACCCTCTCAGTCAGGATTCCGCCGGAGCGGCCGCGAGACGGAGAGGGTTCTTGAAAATCAACCGTTCAGAGAATCGATCGCTGCCTTGGTGTGGGCAACGTACAGATTCTGGATATCCTCGATCTCACCCAGACCAGCGATCTGGCAGTCGATGCTGTCAAATGCGCCGGAAGCAGTGAACTGGCTCAGCCAAGAATCATCGTCGGAACCGGCCATATCGTTGTTGGCATGGTCGCCTGCAACCACCATCAGCGGGCGCAGGATCACCTTGGTATAACCGGCAGCCTTGACAGCCTCGATCACGTTCTCGCAGGCAGTCTCTTCGGGCTCACCCTCAACGGTGCCAATGAACACATTGTCATAGCCCAGGGTCTGCATGGTGGTCTGCATCTGGCTGTAGCTCACCTTTGCAGTGTGAGAGGTGCCGTGGCCCATAAAGACAAAGGCGACCTTATCTGCGGCAGCGGCGTCCAGACTGTCGTAGCCGACTTCCTTCACGGCAGCAGCGGTAACGGCCTTGGCAACGTCTTCCTTATCCTGATTGATGACGGTGGCATCGGAGCCGACCTCGCCCAGCAGGGGCTCAGCCACAGCGACAGATTCAAACTTGTCGCGGTAGGTGTCGATCATTTCCATCATTTCATCGTACTCAGCACCGTGCATCAGGTGAGTCGGCTGGACGACAAGGTTCTTCACGCCGTTTGCCACAGCGCGGTCCATGGCCTGCTGCATGTTGTCGATCTTTTCGCCGTCACGGGCCTGCACATGGTTGATGATGATCTGTGCGGTAAAGGCGCGGCGCACGCTCCAGTCCGGGTAAGCGGCCTGTAATGCATCCTCAATGCCCTTGATGTCCTTTACGCGGCTGTCGTTGAAGGAGGTGCCGAAGGAGACCACCAGCAGCTCGTTGTCGCCGATGTCGTTCTGATTGCGGGCATCATCCTTGGAAGCGTCGCCGGTGTCACGGCCAAAGTAGTCGGGGTCGGCGTTCTCGCCTTCCACCAGTTCCTTCTGGGTGTCGGTCAGGGCATCCCATGCAGCCTTGGCAGCTTCGCACTGGGCGTCGGTGTCCTCATTGCGCTCCTGTACGTAGATGGCATCGATCAGGTCTGCCACGTTCTTTGCTGCCATTTCGTCAGCCTCCTCGCTGCTCGCTTCGCTGGAAGCGGCAGACGCAGCGGTGCTGGATGCAGTGCTGGAAGCAGCACCGCCACAGCCGGTAAGCACGCCGGCGCACAGGGCCAGAGCCGTAACGGCTGCAGCCAGCTTCTTGGTTTCGATCTTTCTCATGTTCTTGTCCTTTCCTGTGGGTAAAATTGCGTTGCGAACCAAACAAAGGGTACAGGAAAGAGAGGTAAAAAAAGGGGCCTTTCTGCTTTGCGGATGGCATCACAAAAAGGCCCTTTTGATCAGGCTTTTTGGTACAACCAATTCCTCGTGATCCGGGGCCAAAGCCCCCGTACCAACAGCAGGCAGGTTTCCTGACTGAAAGATCGCCGCCCGGCATCCCCTTCCCGGAGCAAAACTCCAGTGGCCGGTGCAAAGCACCCTGATGCGGACTCCCTTATCACAGTGACGAGATCGTGCGGGATCTGCACCCGCTTCCCTTTTACCCTTCCCGCCGCACACTGCGGCAGAAGGCACCTGCTGTTTTCTGTTCAGTTCGCTGAAAATTATAGCATAGTTCTGCACAGAATGCAACAAAAAACGGCATCCTTCCGCTGCCGGAAAGACGCCGTCGCTCCTATTTTGATCACTCCAGCGCGCTGATCGCATCCATTGTGATGCGGTACTGCCGGGACACATCGGCAAACAGTGCATCCGCACCTTCCAGTGTGCCCGCGCGCAGCACTTCGGTAAGGTCGTAGGTCGGGCGGTAGAGACTGGTAAAGCCCAAGTTCTGGCATATGCCCTTGAGGGTGTGTGCCGCGCGGAAGGCTTCCTTCACGTTCTGCTCTGCCAGCGCCTGCTCCAGCTTTGGGTAGCTGTCATCCTTCAAAAACATCAGCGCAAATTTGCGGATCATTGCTTCGCTGTACAGCCGCTTGAGCACATCCTCGTAATCCGCACCCATCTGTTTATAACATTCCTGAATCGTCATGACTTCTTGCCGCGCCTTTCTTTTTCTTTGTCTGCTTGGCCGCCCAAAGCGCAGCACGTTTGTTGCGCATTTGTTGCAGTGGCAATACTATATCATACCTCCTGCCGTTTTTCAATCCGGAAATGAAAAGTCTTGCATTTTTCACATATTTTCCCGAGTTTTTCCGGCATTTCGCCCCAGATTTTACGGCTTTCCCGCCCGTTTCTCCGGCGCCGCGCGCGCCCAGCCGTAATACCTTACTATAGAACAACCCTTCCGCTCAGGACCGCTTTTGCGCAGCTCCCGCCTGTCGGCAAAAACTTTTGCAGAAAAAGTCAAAAAACAGTTGACAAACCTGTTTTGCCATGCTAAAATAAGCAAGTCGTCCGGCGGACGAAACAAATGAATATGGGCGTGTTCCCGAGTGGCCAATGGGGACAGACTGTAAATCTGCTGCTTTCAGCTTCGGTGGTTCGAATCCACCCGCGCCCACCAAAAAGACCAGTGTAGTGATTACGCTGGTCTTTTGTTTTACACGAGATCTCGAGTTTCACAATTGCGGGTGGATTCGAACAGCTGCGGCGACGTCGCTGAAGACGGCGCAAAAACAGCCCAGTGGGCTGTTTTTAGCAGCGCGGCTCGCGTGATCCACCCGCGCCCACCAAAAAGACCAGTGTAGCAATTACACTGGTCTTTTGTTTTACACGAGATCTTGAGTTTCACAATTGCGGGTGGATTCGAACAGCTGCGGCGACGTCGCTGAAGACGG
>ERZ1026898.464-NODE-464-length-24709-cov-22.591912_pt1 | contig 24709 bp, 21 predicted proteins | sample MGYA00380178_ERZ1026898 | MGnify/ENA primary metagenome ERZ1026898 (study PRJEB33269, sample SAMEA4719814) | human gut metagenome | biome: human-associated habitat; feature: organic feature; material: feces | place: Cameroon | collected 2013-10 ...
AGGAAAGGATGCCGTTGGTCTTGATCTTGTAGTACATGATCAGCACGAACACCACAATGGCCCACGCCGCTTCGGTGTTCAGGTCTGCCGTGGGGCTCCACAGGCCAACGACGCTGATGAGGTTGCAGCCGATGCTGAGAGCAAAGATCGCGCCGATGAGCGGGATATACTTATCAAAGTGATAGCCCATGTTGTCGTGCACGAACTGGTCCAGCCGTTCTACGATGAACTCAGCCGCCGCCTGCCGCTTGGAGACATTCTCCAGCTTGAGGTTGCTGCCCAGCCAGATGGCAAGGCCCGAAAGCAGCGCCATGACGATCCACGTACTGACCAGAGTCTGCGTGATCTTGAAATCGCCCAGAAGAGGGATGTCGGTATGGATGGTATACAGGATCTTTGCGCCGTTCAGTTCCATTTGTTACGTTTCACCCCCTTCGTCACGGGGTTCGGCTTCCGGCTCCGGTGCGGGTTCGGGGTCGTCCTCCACAGAGACGTCCACCGAAGGCCCTGCCGGGGCAAGAGGCTTGTACTTGCCGGTTATTTGCAGGTAATAAATTGTAACGCGCGGGAAAAGCAAGGGCAGAACGCCGGCAAACGGCTGGAACACCGGTGCCGCAATGGCAACGATGATCCACACCGCCTGAAGGAGCATTCTGACGTTGTAGGAAGCTTGTAAGGTGGCCTTGCGGCGTTTTTCGTCCTGCTCGTCGATCACCTTCTGCACCACAAGGCAGATGCCCGCAAAGTTGCCAATGGCAACGGCGGCGCCAATGAGGCTGGCAAGCACCACGGTATAGTCAAATTTTACCCAGCCAACCAGATGCAGTGCTGCAAAGATCACCCACATCACCGCAGTACAGATGGCCGTGCCGCAGGCGATGCGCGTGAGCTCCTTTTTGGATTCCGGTTGCAGTTTCATAAGGGAACCCTCCTGTTACGTTTACTGATGCGAATTGAACCCCACACGCTTTGGTTTTTCCTTTTTGGTGCGGTCCATGTGCTCTTTGGCAAAATACCAGAAGTTCTGCGCCCCCGCGGCAAGGCCCAGCAGGATGGCCGGAAGGAACACCCATTCCGGCCAGCTCCAGTTGTTCACGGCCCACCATGCGCCGCCAAGGCACAGCACCAGCGGCAGCAGCATATTCAGGCCCAGCTGGGTCAGCCAGACAAGATCTTCCAGCGCCTTATACCAGCCCTTCAATCTGCGTTTCCTCCCTGTGTCGTGTGCCTTTGCAAAAGCCAGATTCTGGATGTGATGCCAAGGATTTGCAATCAGCAAAAAATCTTATATGGCTAGTATAATTCAAACCGGCAGTTTTTTCAATCAATTTTCCACCGATTTCTGGTAAAATTTCATAGTTTGTTCACACTAACGTCATAACTGTACGCCCTGTATGGAGTTTGTGCGTCTGGGGGCGCCTCAATACCAAAAGTTTGATGGTTCTGTTGTGCAGAATGCAAAAAACGGGCGAACCCTCTCAGGCGCTGACGCGCCAGCTCTCCCGAAGGGCGAGCTTTTATGCATCTTTCGGGCAGTACAAATAAAGCTCCCCCTTTCGGGGGAGCTGCTGAGCGAAGCGAAGCTGAGAGGGTCACACAAAAAAGCCGCCCGGCTCTTTTTGAACCGGGCGGCAGCTGTTATGCAGTTTTCAGGACATTACCAGAGGTTTGCGGTCTCGTTGTACAGGCCCTCGTAGCTCTTGGCGGAGACATCCCAGCTGAAATCGCACTCCATGCAGTGGTGCACGAGGTTCTTCCAGTTCTCCTTGTCGTTGTAGGCATTCTGTGCGTTGCAGCAGGCCACGTACAGCTCGTGAGCATTGTAGCCCGCAAAGGTGAAGCCGTTGCCCTCGCCCATGGTGCTGTCGTGGATGGAGTCGCGCAGACCGCCGGTCTCGCGGACGATGGGAGGCGTGCCGTAGCGGCAGGCCACCATCTGTGCCAGACCGCAGGGCTCGCTCTTGGAAGGCATGATAAAGGCATCTGCGCCTGCGTAGATCTCCTGCGACAGGGCCGGCTCGAAGCCGATATAGGTACCTACGCGGCCCGGATGGCGGGCGCACAGGTCGGAGAAGAAGCTCTCGTACTGGCTCTCGCCGCTGCCCAGAATGACCAGCTCGATGCCGCGGTCCACCAGACCGTCGGCGATGCTCTGCACAAGGTCAAAGCCCTTCATGCCCACCATGCGGCTGACCATGGCAAAGACGGGGCTGCCATCCTTGTTCAGGCCGAACTTATCCTGCAAAGCTTCCTTGCACTTTGCCTTGCCCTCTTCAAAGGTGTTGATGTCGTAGTTGAAGGGGATGTTCTTGTCGGTAGCGGGGTTGTTGGAATCCATATCGATGCCGTTCAGGATGCCGCACAGCTTATACTGCTTCTCCCGCAGCAGCGCGTCCAAGCCATAACTGAACCACGGGTCGAGGATCTCCATGGCGTAGGTGGGGCTGACGGTGGTGATCTTGTCGGCGGTCTCGAAGGCACCCTTCATGAAGTTTGCGCAGCCATCGTACTCCACGATGTGCTGGTCCCGGCGGCCAATGCCGCAGGTGTCCTCCAGAATATCGGTGCCGTACTTGCCCTGATAGGCAATGTTGTGGATGGTGAAGATGGTCTTGATGCGGTTAAACTTATCCAGATGGCGGTAGTACAGGTTCAGGTACACCGGCACCAGAGCCGTCTGCCAGTCGTTGCAGTTGATGATATCGGGGGTGAAATCGATGTAGAACAGGGTCTCTAAAACGGCGCGGGAGAAAAAGGCGAAGCGCTCGCCGTCATCGTAGAAGCCGTACAGGCCGCGGCGCTTGAAGTAATACTCGTTATCGAGGAAGTAGTAGGTCACGCCGTCCCGCTCGGTCTTGAACAGGCCGCAGTACTGGCTGCGCCAGCCCACGGGGACGGAATAATTGGTGACATATTCCAGCGTATCGCGGAACTTGAGGTCGCCGTACAGGGGCATAATGACGCGGGCATCCACGCCGTCCTTGACCAGAGCCTTGGGCAGCGCACCCGCAACATCGGCCAGACCGCCGGACTTTGCAAAGGGGGCAGCTTCCGAAGCAGCATACAGGATTCTCATAGGATCGCTCCTTCCATATAGTGGGATATTTCGTTCTCCCCGCCGCCGTTTGGACGGCACGAACCATTTTTACAAAAGAGCAGGCGGGGGCACACAGGTGCCCCCGCCCCTCTCAAGAGGGGCTACCGGGGAGGAAGCCGCCCCTATGGATAATGCAACAGATCAGACGGTGTGGTTCTTCTGCACGTACACCGGGAAGCTCTCGGTGCCGGACAGTTTCTTGCCGGCGGTGATCTTCACGTTCTTATCGGTGACAACGCAGTCCAGCTCTGCATTGGCTTCCACAACGGTGTCCTGCATCAGCACGCAGTTCTTGACCACAGCGCCTTTCTTGACCTTGACACCGCGGAACAGCACGCAGTTCTCCACGGTGCCCTCGATCACGCAGCCATCGGCCACGATGGAATCCGTCACCTTGGAACCCGGCACATAACGGGTGGGGTTGTCGTCGCGGATCTTGGTGTAGACCGGGCTCTTCTTGGGGAACAGCTTTTCCAGATTCTCGTCATCGGTCAGCTTGAGGTTCTCATCGAAGTAGCTCTTCATGTCACAGACATGTGCCACATAGCCGGTGTACTCCAGAGCATGGATGTTGAGGATGTTGACGTTGTGGGCCAGAATATCGCGCTCGAAGTAAATCAGGCCGCGGGCGGTGGCATCCCGGACCAGCTTGAGCAGGGTCTCGCGTTCCAGAACATAGATGTTCAGGTCAAGGTTCTGCACGCCGGGGCGGTAATCGTTGAACAGCAGCTCGGTCACACGGCCATCAGCATCCACGGTCAGGGTGTAGTTGTCGTTCTTGCGGCCCTCGGGGATCTCGGTTTTCTGGTAAGCGATGGTCACATCGGCACCGCTTGCCTGATGAGCGGCCAGCAGGGCGTTGAAGTCGTAGTTCAGGGCAACGTTGGCGTCGCTCATGACCACGTACTTTTCCTTCTGGTTCTCCAAGAAATTCATGATGGAGCCCAGAGCTTCCACACGGCCGGAGTAAATGCGCACGCCCTTTTCTGCAAAGGGAGGTACGATGTTCAAACCGCCGTGGCGGCGGGCCATATCCCACTCACGGCCGGTGCCCAGATGGTCCATCAGGGAGTGGTAGTTCTTGCGCACCACGATGGAGACGTTGGAGATACCGCAGTTTGCCATGCTGGACAGTACAAAGTCCACCATGCGGTAGCGGCCCGCGAAGGGGATCGAAGCCATTGCGCGCTCGGTCACCAGCTCGGGAACGGTATTATCGTAACTGTTGGGGAAAATAATACCCAACGCATTGGTGTTCTGGCTCAGCATACTTCCATACCCTCCTTGACGGATTCAAAGACTTTGGCGCCTTCCTTGACGGTTGCGCCTGCGCCCACGGTCAGGCCGGTGCCCACATGGGCAATGGGGCCATCGCCGCCCACACGTGCACCTGCGCCGATCACAACATCCTCCGCCAGAATGCAGCGCTTGACAACAGCACCAGCCTTGACGACCACGCCGTCCATCAGGACTGCGTCCTCAACGGTAGCGCCCTCTTCCACAACAACGCCTGCGCTCAGCACAGAGTGATGCACATTGCCGTAGATCTTGCAGCCCTCGGTGACGAGGGAATCCTGCACCACAGCGCGGGGACCGATCTTCTGCGGGGGCAGAACGGGGTTGCGGCTGTAGATCTTCCACTTCTCGTCGAAGATATCGATGCCGGAGTTCTCGGGGTCCAGCACTTCCATGTTGGCTTCCCACAGGCTGTCGATGGTGCCCACGTCACGCCAGTAGCCGGCAAAGCGGTAGGCGTACATCTTGCGGCCGTCGCGCAGCAGGGCCGGGATGATGTTCATGCCAAAGTCGTTCTTGGAATTGGGGTCTGCCTCGTCCTCTTCCAGATACTTTTTCAGCACATCCCAGTTGAAGATATAGATGCCCATGGAAGCCAGATTGGACTTGGGTACCGGGGGCTTCTCCTGAAACTCGGTGATGCGGTCGTTCTCATCCGCCACCATCAGGCCGAAGCGGGAGGCTTCCTTCCAGTCCACTTCCATGACGGCCACAGAGAACTCTGCGCCCTTCTCCTTGTGGAAGCGCAGGAAGTCGGCGTAATCCTGCTTGCAGATCTGGTCGCCGGACAGGATGATCACGTACTCGGGATCATAGCTGTCGATGAAGCCGATGTTCTGGTAGATGGCGTTTGCAGTGCCCTTGTACCAGTCGGTGCCCTTTGCCTGCTCGTAGGGCGGCAGGGTGTGCACGCCGCCGTGCAGACGGTCCAGATCCCAAGGCTGGCCGTTGCCGATGTACTCGTTCAGCTTCTGGGGCTGATACTGGGTCGCGATGCCAACGGTGTCGATGTTGGAGTTCACGCAGTTGGACAGCGGGAAGTCCACGATGCGGTACTTACCGCCGAAGGACACTGCAGGTTTTGCCGTTTTCTGTGTCAGCGCGTACAAGCGCGAGCCACGTCCGCCGGCAAGGATCATTGCCACAATTTCTTTTGCCATAGCTTTATTCTCCCCTTTAACATTAACATTTCCGTTGTTCGGAAATGATCGTCAACGTGTGCGGTATGGGTCGGCCCCAAAAGCCGGTTTATTCCTTGGGCTCCTTGGGTTTGCGGGTGCGTTTTGCAGGTGCCTTTTCTACCTTTGGCTCGGTCTCCGCCTTGGGCTTACGGCCGCGCTTTTTGGGCGGTTCGGCTGCCGCTTCCGGCTCGGCCTTTGCCTTGCGGGCGGTCTTTTTTACCGGCTTCTCCTCGGCAGCAGCGGTTTTAGCCTTGGGCTTGCGGCCACGCTTTTTAGGCGCTTCGGCTGCCGGTTCCGGCGCAGCTTTTGCTTTGCGGACGGTTTTCTTTACCGGCTTCTCCTCGGCAGCAGTCTTTGTCTTTTGGGCGGTTGTCTTTTTCTCGGCCTTTTCGGCTTTCTCGCCTGCGGCCTTGCGGGTGCGCTTGGCGGGCACCTCAAAATACAGGGTGCTCATGGGCGGCAGTGTGATGGTGATGCTCTGCTCAAAGCCGTGCAGCGGCTTTTTGTGGGTGCGCACGGTCTTGTTGTGCACGGTACCGGAACCGCCAAACTCCTCATCGTCGCTGTTCAGGATTTCCTTGTAGGAGCCTGCCACCGGTGCGCCCAGCGTATAGCCCTCGCGCAGGACAGGGTTGAAGTTGCACACCACCATGATCTGCTTGCCGGAAGCATCCTTGCGCAGGAAGGCGATCACGCTCTGCTGCGAGTCGTCCGGCACGATCCACTGGAAGCCCTCCCAGCTGTAATCCACCTGCCAGAAGGCGGGATGCTCCTTATAGAAGGCGTTCAAGGTCTTGACGTAGGTTTGCAGCTCGGTGTGCTTATCGTAGCCCAGCAGCATCCAGTCCAGCGGCTTTGCCTCGTTCCACTCTGCAAACTGGCCGAACTCCTGTCCCATGAACAGCAGCTTCTTGCCCGGGTGGGCCATCATGTAGCCAAAGAAGGTACGCAGATTGGCAAACTTGGCCTCGTACTCGCCGGGCATCTTGTTGATCAGGCTGCCCTTGCCGTGCACCACCTCATCGTGGCTGATGGGCAGCACAAAGTTCTCGCTGAAGGCATAGAAGAAACTGAAGGTGACCTTGTTGTGGTTGCCGGCGCGGAACAGCGGGTCAGTCTTCATGTAGCTGAGCATATCGTTCATCCAGCCCATGTTCCACTTGAAGTTGAAGCCAAGGCCGCCGTCCGATGCAGGCTTTGTGACCATGGGCCACGCGGTGGACTCTTCTGCGATCATGTACTTGTGGGGGTGACGGCCCAGCACGGTGTTGTTCAGCTTGCGCAGGAAGGCAACGGCTTCCAGATTCTCCTTGCCGCCGTCCTTGTTGGGCTCCCACTCACCCTGTTTGCGGTTGTAGTCCAGATACAGCATGGATGCCACGGCGTCCACGCGCAGGCCGTCGATATGATATTGTTCCAGCCAGTACAGCGCGCTGGAAATGAGGAAGCTCTGCACCTCGTTACGGCCAAAGTCGAACACCATGGTGCCCCACTCTTTATGTTCGCCGCGCTTGGGGTTCGGGTCCTCATAGCAGGGCTCACCGTCAAAGCTGTACAGGCCGAACTGATCCTTGGGGAAGTGGGCGGGCACCCAGTCCATGATCACGCCGATACCGGCGGTGTGCAGCTTATCCACAAAGGCCATAAAGTCCTTGGGGGTGCCGTAGCGGCTGGTGGGTGCAAAGTAGCCGGTGACCTGATAGCCCCAGCTGCCGTCAAAGGGATATTCCATCACCGGCAGCAGCTCCACATGGGTGTAGCCCATTTCTTTGATGTAGGGGATCAGCTCGTCCGCCAGCTCGGAATAGTTGTAGGGCTTGTCGTCCTCCTTCATCTTCCAGCTGCCGGCGTGCATCTCGTAGATATTCACGGGGCCGTTGATCACATCGGCCTTTTTCTGTGCGGCCTGCCACGCATCGTCGTGCCATGCAAAGCCGGTGATATCGTACACCTTGCTGCCATTGGACGGACGGGTCTCGGCGTGGAATGCGTAGGGATCGGCCTTGTAGACCAGATCCCCTGCGCGGGTGGTCACACAGTATTTGTAAACGTCATATTCCTTCATGCCGGGAATGAACAACTCCCACACGGAATCGCCATCCACCTTGCGCATCGGGTGGCTGCCCGGCTTCCAGCTGTTGAAGTCGCCCACCACGCTGATGGCCACGGCGTGCGGTGCCCACACGCGGAATACCACGCCCGCCTCACCGGCACGCGTTTCCACGTGTGCGCCAAAGTAGCGGTATGCTTCACAGTTGTTGCCCTGCTTGAACAGATACACCGGCAGGTCCGATGCATTTTTCTGGATCTTCTCCTCGGTCGGTCTCATAAACTGCTCCTCCCCGTACAGGATGTGCAAAGCGCGCACCTGTAGCTTTTACCCTTTTATATTAAAGAATTTCGGGCTGTTTTTCAAGGGTTTCGCCGCATTTTACTGTAAAATTTACCATAATCTTTTCGTCGATATTTTTCCCTTATATACATACCCGCTAATTTTTTACAAATTTTATGGTGAATCCTGCCAATCCGACAACAAAAAAGAGCCCCTGTGCACCTGCCCGAGGGGAAGGTACACAGAAGCTCTCTGTTCTGGTTGAAAATTTTCGTTCTTGGTTTTTCCGGCGATCGGTCAATCCACCACGTAGACATTCACCTGAATGGCGCCGTTGATCACGCTCTCGGCGTAGGTCTCGTAGAACAGATCCACCAAGATCTCACCCTTCTGCACCGCAATGCCGGTGTCGGTGGCCACAGCGTAGCCGTACACGAACTTGCCGTCTGTGGAGGTGATATACAGCTTGGTGCCGTAAGGGATCACATCCGGGTCCACGGCCACGGTGCCGTAGCCGAGGCCGAGGCCGGAGGAACCCTTGCCGGTTTTGGAATAGTAGCCGGTGGCCTTGCCGGTGAGCACCTTGCTATAGGAGGCGGGGGCGTTGGCAGTGCCGTCCGGGCCGGTCAGCGGGGAGACCGGCGCACCTGCGCCATAGGTCTTGATCACGTGGCTGGTGGGTTCCACCGTAGTGGTGGAATCCACCACGATGCTGTTTTCCAGCTCGCCGTCCACATAGCGATCACGGGTGGTGACGGTCTGCTGGCCCTCCGAGCCATGCTGCACCGTTGTGGTGCGGCCGGTGTTGCGGAAATACAGGCTGGTGTAGACGTACTCGGTATCGTAGGGGATGGCCTGCGTCTCCACGCGGTCGGCGTAGTCCACACGGTGCACGGTAATCTGGGTGCCGGCTGCCACCAGTTGATCCAGAGCGGGCTCGGTGTAATCGTCCCCCTCCAGCTTGATGCCTGCGCGCTGCAAAGCATCGGCCACGGTGCCGAACACCATCTTGACGGGGTACTCCTGACCATCGGCAGTGATGCTGACGGAGAATGCGCGCTCAATGTTCAGGGCGGCCAGATTGCCGCTGTAGGCCGTGTAGTAGACCTTGTCGCCTTCTTCGGACTGGATGCCGGAAAGGCTCATGACCTGTGCGGGGTCGGTCTCGGAGGTAAGGATCACCTGCCGGGCACCATTGGAGTCTGTGACGTAGGTCAGCCGCAGATTCGCAGCGGTCACACTGAGTGCAGCCACAAGGCACACGACCATGACACAGAACGCCAGCACACGGGGAGAGACAGCCTGCTTGCAGGCGGTCAGAGCTTTCTTTACTTTTACGGAAGCGATACGAGACAACTCCTCTCTTTTCGTATTTTTGCTGCGGCCGCGGACACTGCAAAAAAGTGCCCCGGCCGCCCGGACTGCGGAGCGGGCAGAACGCATCTGGCTCCACAATCAAATACGATGCCCTCTTTTTGGTAAAATCGAGCATCGTATCCCAATTCGGAATCCGCTGCGGAGGGAATTTGTTACCCTCCCGGCCGGGGCTCCATCTGCCCGCGCCGCGCCGTTTATAGAACGGCTTTTCACTTCATCCAGATAAATTTTAAACGCTGCAACGTCTGTTGGCTCCGTTGCGCGGGTCTTATTTTACCAGCCCATGGGCCGTTTGTCAAATCACCGGTTCGCACTTTGTTTGTTTTTTGACGATATTTTTTGTGCAATTTTAACAGTGTTTTCTCCAAAATATTGTTTTTTCGGTTATTTCCTTCCGATTTTTCCCCGATTTCGTGGGGTGTTTTGTTCACGAATTTTTAACATTTATTTTGGATCTTTCGCACCGGAAACTGCACTTTCGGGCCGTAGCGGCACTGCGTCCGGATGCTGAAAATCGTAGGTTTTGCGTTTAAAACCGCCTCTTTTGTGTCCGTTTTTTCACCCACAAAAAACGGACGGAATTACCCCGCAAAAATGTGCTCTGGCAAAATGCCGAACCAAAGAAATCCGGAGAAAAAAAGTACACACTGGCCGCTGTGCACCGCCCGCTGTACAATCAAACAAAAAACAGAAAGGAAGGTTTTCAAGTGAAGATCCAGATCATTCAAAAGCAGTGCGGCGGCACCGAGTTCTGTGCCCAGCCGCACCGGCTGCACCTTGGTGCACAGAACGCCGTGGGTGTGGACGAGCTGCAATTCCAGCTGCCGGAAGCTTGGGCCGGGTGCAGCGCGGCGCTCTATCTGCGCCGCAGCGACGGCACCCTTCTGGCACCGGTACCGCTGGACGGTGCCCACCGTGTTACGGTGGACCGCCGCCTGACCGGAAGCACCGGCGGGCAGTGGATGCTGGCCGCCACAGGCGCCGATGGCTACGCGGCCTACACGCGGCCCGGCAGCTACGACGCCTACGCCATCCTGCCCACGGACGGCGGCGCGGAGGAGCTGCCGCCCTCGCAGTACGAGCAGTTCGTGGCCCGTGTGCTGGAAAGCGCAAGCACCGCTTCCACAGCGGCACAGCGTGCAGCAGCCAGCGCAGCTGCCACAGCCGCCAATGCAGCGCAGGCCCAGTCTGCCGCCCAGCGCACCAGCACCGACAGCGCCAATGCATCCCAGTGCGCCGCCCGTGCCGAAGCTGCTGCGGCCCGCGCCGAAGAGCTTGTGCCCACGGACGGGCAGGTGGTCAGCGTGAACGGCAAAAGCGGCATCGTGAAGCTCACCGCGCAGGAGGTGGGCGCGCTGCCCTGCCCTGCGCAGCCGGTATCCGGTCAGCTGCTGCGGGTGCTGAGCGTAGACCCCAACACCGGCACGCTGCTCACCGACACCGCCGCTGCGCCGGACCTGAGCCCCTATGTGCGCAGCAGCACCGTGCCCACCGCATCGGTCCCCGGGGCGGTGCGGGTGGACCCGGCCTGCGGCATCAGCGTGCGCAGCGACGGCACTCTGACCACGGCCCCCGCCGCCCGCACCCAGCTGGACAGCATGACCGACGCCGCTCTGCCGCTGACGGCGGCACTGCTGCCCTATGGCGTAAAACGAGCGCTGACCGCCGCTGCTGCCGCCGGAGAATGGACCGCAGACGACAAAGCTGCTGCCCTGCGCACCCTTGGTGCCGATTTTTCTTCCTATTATACAAAGGAGGATATCGACGCCCTGCTCTCGGCCCCTGCCTCCGGCGCGTACCCGGTGGGCAGCATCTACCAGAGTACCGACCCCACCAGCCCGGCTGCGCTGTTTGGCGGCACATGGGAGCAGATCGCATCCGAGCGCGTGCTGATGGGCGCGTCCAGCGCCCACGCGGCCGGTACCACCGTCAACGCGGGCCTGCCGAACCTTACGGGCAACAGCGGCATCGGCAACTGGACCATGACGGCAGCCTCCGGCGTGTTTGCCGCCAAGGGCCCCAGCTCCAAAACCGCCTACGTGGACAACGCCTACGCCGGTGCACTGGATTTTGACGCTTCGCGCTCCAACGCCATTTACGGCGCAAGCAGCACCGTACAGCCCGCCGCCTACTATGTGTACATCTGGCACCGTGTGGCCTGAGAAAGGAGGTTTTGACGTATGAAAATTCTTGACGAGACCGGCGCCATCATTGAGAACCCGGACCTGACGCTCGGGTATCTGGTGGGCGACACCGAACCGCTGGCGCACCCGGCACAGGAAGCTGTGGCCGAGATCGCCCACTATGAGACCGTGGCGGAGTACCCCAGCGGCGGCAGGGACGTGCGGAAGGTCGTGGATGTACCGGGCGCAGCGGCAAAAGCCGCGTGGACCGAGCAGGTGCCTATTAAAAGGTACGTGCGCTACACCGCCGCAGAGCTGGACGCGCGGGAGCAGGCCCGCAAAGAGCAGGAAGCGCAGGCAAAACTGCCCGGTACGGTGGCTGAGCTTGCCCGCCAGTTGACCGACTTGCAGCTGGCATTGTGCGAACTGTACGAAGGAGGTGAATCCTGATGGCAAAAGTCTATGCAGCCCTCATCCAAAAAGGGCTCAAGACGCTGGACGAAGTGCCCGCCCGGCTGCGCAGCGCCGTGCAGGCCCTGCTGGAGGAGGCGCGCCATGCTTAACGCCTACTCGCTTGCCCGGGACGGCCAGACCGCGCTGAGCCGCAATTTCAAGGTGCGGGAGTTCGCCTGCAAGGACGGCACCGACCCGGTGTTCGTGGATACCGAGCTCGTGCGCATTTTGCAGACTGTCCGGGACCATTTTGGCACACAGGTGGTTATTACCAGCGGCTACCGCACACCGTCCCACAACAAAAAGGCGGGCGGCAAGGCCGACAGCCAGCACCTGTATGGCCGCGCGGCAGATATCCGGCTGGCCGGTGTTCCGGTGGAAGCCGTTGCCGCCTATGCCGAAACGCTGCTGCCCGGCACCGGCGGCATTGGCCGCTACCCCGCCAAAGGCTTTGTCCATCTGGATGTCCGTGCGGCCCGGAGCCGCTGGACCGGCTGAAGGCGGTGCGCGCAATGGAAACGATCCTTTCCGCCATCATCGCCGGGGCTGTGACCCTGATCGGCGTGCTGATCGCCAACAGCCGCAGTCAGGCCGTCACAGACACAAAGTTGGAAGAGCTTACCCGTGAGGTGCGTGAGCATAACAATTTTGCCCGCCGCGTACCCATTCTGGAAGAACAGATGAAGGTGGCCAACCACCGCATCGCAGACCTTGAACACAATGAGAAAGTGAGGAACCATTATGAACTTTAACAAAATTTCCGCCGCCACCCTTGCACGCACCGCTGTGCTGCTGCTGGCACTGACCAACCAGATGCTTTCCGCCTGCGGCAAGCCCGTGCTGCCCATCGAGAGCCAGACCGTGGAGCAGCTTGTGACCGCCGGCATCACCACCGCTGCGGCCCTGATCGCATGGTGGAAAAACAACAGTTTTACCTCCGCCGCCATTCAGGCCGATGCCGAATACGCCCGCCTGAAGCAGCAGAGCAAGTGACCCGGCACAAAAGTATGACTTTTTGTTCCATTTGAATACAGCCCTGAAAGGCCCTGCGCAGGCAGCCTTTCGGGGCTGTTTTTGGGTTCTGGCGGTGCTTTCACGCAGGTTTCGGGGCATTTCACGCAGAAATGGATGCATTCTGAGACGAAATTTTGTATACTCAGGTCAGAAACAAAAGGAGGAATTCTCATGGTAATTCAGAGCGTCTGCAACACGAATATCACACATCCGCACGCCGTTGCAACAAAGTGATGCAAAACCGCAACAAGCGGCTGTGATCAGTGCCGAATCTCAAACGTTTCAATATGGATGATTCTTAGAATTTTACGCTTCGACAACATTTTTTATTGACGGTCGCTATGATAGCATGGTATAAAGTAAGTGGATGGATCTTCTTGCTATAGCAGTCCTTTTTATAGGACTTTTATCCAGTGTGGACGATATGAAAGGAGTCTTGGCATCATGACAAACAAAAAGTTTAAAATCGCAGCAATGTCTATGGCACTTACCGCATGCGTTGCGGCCCAGCCCTTGATCGCGAATGCGGCAGATGAGGTGGACACCACTTCCAATGATACCCCTGCGCAGACGGAAGAGCAGAAGGATGAGCAGAAGGAAGAAACCGCACCCCAGAACAATACCGACAGCACCGGCAACGGCACCGGCGACACCGGCAGCACCGCCGGCACCGAGAGCAAGGGCTCCGAGGTCAAGGGCTCCGAGGTCAAGGGCACCGAAGACAGCACCACGGACAAGCCGCTCCCTGCTTTTGGCACCGACTCCAGTAATGTGGAGATCGAGTACAAAGATTCTAAACCCGATCCCGAGCACAAAGACATCATCCTCACTGAGGGTGATGTGATCGACAAGTCCCAAAAAAATGAAAACACCGGTGAGGACGGCAAGGATATCGGTGACGTCAAAAAGCGCGAGACCGACATACCCAGTTCTACCACTACGGAAGTGACCCCCAGTACCGATGAGAAAGATATCATCGGCAAGGCCGAAGATGGCAGCACCCTCGTAAAGGGCACCGAAGAGACCGTCACCAAGGGCAAGGGCACAGCTGATTCCGAGACCGTGATCCCGGACAATAAGAAAAATGACGAGATCGACCTTGACAAGGAACTGGACGCTGGCAAGGGCAAGCTGACCTGGGACATCTCCCCCACTGACAAGGACGGCAAGCAGAACACCATCGGCGGCTACAATGTGGATAATGTCACCGAGGACGGCGACAGCAAGGAGATCACCCTGACAAAGTCCAACACCGTCACCAAGAATGACATGTCCGATGAGGACATCATGAAGCTTCTGGAGGCCACGACCAAAGAGGAGAAGGACGGCAAGACCTACTACACCAAGACCGAAGAGATCAAGGACAAGGACGGCAAGGTCATTGGCTCCCGCACCACCCGCTATGAAGTCACCGAAAAGTCTGTGTCTTCCACCACCGACACCACCCTGACCATCAAGATGGAGAAGGGTACCGTCGAGAGCGGTTCGGTAGATGTGTCCACTAAACCCGTTCTGCCGGAGATCCAGGAAACGAACAAGGAAACGGGCGAGGCCGGCAAGACGCTTCTCTCTGCAGAGAAGCTGGAAGAACTGCTCAAAGACAAAACGCCAGATGATAATGGCAATTATGATTTCTACGACTCTGAAGGAAAGCACTACGTCATCACAAAGACTATTACTGACGGCGACAAGCTGACCGATGAAGAAATCTATAACAACCTGAAAGCGAAGGGCGAAACAGATTACGACTACAAAGGCGGCAAGCTCTACTATAAGGGTAACGAGCTGACCGTTGTGCAGATCGATGCCATCCACAAGACCTTGAGCTACAATGTGACCATCACCGATGTGACCAAGAACCCCGACCAGAAGGATAAGACCGCTGACGAAATCACGTCGATGGAAGAAAAAGCCAAGCTGGACGCCATCAAGGACGCTCTGAGGAAGGCTGCGAAGAAGGACAGCTCTACTCCTGATGCGGACTTCGAAAAAGCATTGGCCGAGCAAATCACCTCCACCGCTGACGGCACCTTCGAGTATACGGACAGCAATGGCGTGAAGTACACCTTCAATTATCAGGGCGCTACCGCTAAAATCGACGAGGGCAGTATCCTCCCTGACAAACAGGTTGATGGCAAAGAAGCCGAGAATGTCAGGAACAACACTGTGACCGGCACGGCTTATGTGACGAACGGAACCAAGAGCTGGAGCGGCAGCGAAAATAGCAAGGCGAACATTCCTATGCTGGGCAATAACTTTACCACGCTCCCGAACGGTGTTGCAGAAACGGATGTCGTGCGTGAGAAGCAGGGTGACACGACCAGCCGTATCACCAAAATCACCCATAACGGCACAGTTTATGAGTTTACGTATTCGCCCGTTAACGCTAGCCAGCTGACCGAAACGGAAAAGAAGGCCCTGATTGATCAAGCCCGTAGTGCAGGTCTGAGCGAAGAAGAGATCAGTAAACTTAACTTCAGCAGCGACCTGACCTCTGTCACATGGACGAAGACTACGACCACGACCGTGGAGGATAGCTCTGCACCGGGCACTGAGATCAAGGAAAAGGATACTGATAACCAGATCGTCGAGAACAAGATCATCGAGAAAAAGGACGACAAGGGCACTACCACTTACGACATCACGGTGAACGGCAAAACGTACAAAGGCCTCACGAAGTCGGAGGATGGTACCTACACCAAGACCGATACGACGTCGAATACCAAAACCACCATTACCGTTATTGATAAAGATCTGGATATCACGAAGGAAACCGATGCCGCTAAGATCAAAGAGCTGCTGCACAAGCAGTATGGCGCAGATATGCCGACGGGCTGTGATATCACTCTTAACACTGACGGCACTGCCAGCTGGAAAACGGATGACAACACCACGGTCAAGGTCGACTATACTGGTCTGCTGAGGAAGTTGTCCGTCACCGAGACTACGGAGGGCGGCGTTAACGAGAGAACGATCGAGCAGCTTGTTGACGAGGTCGAAAAGAAAGTCAAAGGACTTGATACGGGTGACCAGCTCAAGCTGACCGGCAAAAACGGGCAGAGCTATACCATTGTACGCACTAAGACCGGCTATGTCCTGAAGAACGGCAATGACGAGAGTCTCGACAAAGTGGTGACTGATATTGCCAACGTGAAAACAGAGCTCGTATCGGTCATCACGAAAACGTTCGTTTCCAACGATACCAACTACAATATGTCGGGTGAGGACATCTGGAACCTGCTCGACATCCAGCAGGGCTATGCCGACGGTGGTGTCGATAGTAATAATAATGAAAAGCCCGCCATGGACTCCTACTGGCCGGAATTTGGCTGGGAGAACATTCAGCAGGGTACCAAGGGTGAGCGTTATACTACTCCGACCCACTTTGACAGCCTCAGTCTTGATGCCGATGTTTCTTTCAAGATCACTGACGAAAAGGGCAAGGATACGGTCGAGAAAGGTCTGCTTCTCAGCGATGACCTCACGTTCACATACGGCCACAAGGAAGATATCGCAAATTGGTGTGACCTCAGCAAATACCCTGATCAGAAGTATAATGGAGAGACATACCCGAATAAAGATGAGATGCACAAACCCAACCCCAAAAATGCATCTCTGAGCGATACGATCACCGCGGAGAAGGGCTATGTCTGGGATAATACGCACCAGCGTTACAACTATGTCGACAATAAGCTGACCTACAACTATGGCACTGACAGTAATAACTCCTTTAATGGCAAGCGGTTCTATAAGGTCTCCGGCAAGGTGGCTTACGACCAGCAGCTGGATACCAGCTCTAAGAAAGAGGCTGAGGACAAGAGAGACGAGCTTATCAGCAAGGGCAATGATAAGGCCACGGTCGTTGCGTACACGGATAAGTATGGCAAGCCTCAGTACAAAGTCTATGCCAAGGTCACTGAGCTCAATGCCATCGGCTATATGACCGCCTCCGCCAACACCGCTTACAAACAGAATTATGTCAACGGCACAAACGGAGAGTGGCGATGGACACCAGGCAGCAGCATTTACAACGGAAAGAATGCCGGCGACTACAGCCTGAGCCTTCAGGGTCTGAAGCTGGTCAACGACAAGGTGCAGGGCAACTATGCCGTCAACTACTCCGTTGGCACGACCATCACGAAGAGCAACAGCGGCCAGAACAACATCCTGACCCTCGGCCAGAAGACCACGACCACCGTCACGACTGATAATTCGAAAGAAGCAGTTCGCTCCGGCTCTTACGGTGCCACTTATACCGGCGATGTTGCGGATGCAGAGGGCACTGCAAAAGGCGGCACCTACAAGAGCTTCACCGAGATCATCCGCAATATCTTCAAGGGTAAGGGCGAAAACAGCTACGATGAAGGCGACTTCTCCTACACCTACAAGTCCACCGATCCGAAAGCTCTGCAGATTTACGCTGTCTCCAAGGCCGAGACGACTACCACTAAGGCTCATATCGGCTACAACTACACCACCATCTCCGAAACCGAGACGATCGTTGTCGTCCCGCCGGAGACCCCTGACGATGATGGCGACGGCGATGACGGCGGTGACGAGATCATTGAGGAAAAGACCCCCGACTCGCCCGTACAGCCCGGCACCCCCGAGCTGCCGCCCGTGCAGGACGCAAAGCCGGACGCAGCACCGGACGCCCCCGTTCTGCCCGCTGAGCCCGCTCTGCCCGCTGTGCAGGACGCACATGCCCTGCCGCAGACCGGCGTGAACTGGCTGGCCGCCATCGGTCTGGCCCTCAGCGGCATGACCCTGATGGCCACCGGCGCCTTTGCCAGCCTCACCGGCAAGAAGGCAAAGCGCTGACACAGGCTCCTCGCAGGACGGAGTCACGCCTTATAAAAAGCTGTCACGATCATCCGAATCCCCAAACACACAAAGCCCCTTCGGAGCAGCTGCTCCGAAGGGGCTTTGTGTGTTTGACCGGGAAAGCTTCGTCAAATCTTTTTCTCCGGGTTTATACGGGGATGCTGGCATCAAAAAATATCAGAGCATCGGCGGCGTATAGATATCACCACCGCTCTCCCCATAATGCCTTTTGGCAAAAATCACCAGATAGTCCGCCGCTTCACCTTGTCCATCTGCGGCCTCCTTCTTTACAATTTCAACGCAGAATTCAACATGATTGCCATCGTATTGATAATAACACAGCAAACCCGTCACCACTGCATTCGCAGCTTTTTTCCACGCCTGCGGGGCAGCAGCATTCTCCGGCATGGAAAAGACAGCCGTTCCGAATTCGTCGCCACCAGCGGTCACTTCTGTCTGATAAACCTCGGTTACATTCAGAGGATCATAGACATCTGCGTATTCATCCTGAAGATATGCCTCCAGAATGGCCCGTGCTTTTACGCTCAGCGCTTTGTTTTCGACCAGATTATAAGAATCCTCGTTTTGCGCAGCTGCCGCTTTCAGTGCAGTCTTTACTGCATTTTTTGCCTGCTCCGAACTGCTGCTGCCGCCGCTGGGCCAGCAGCCTGTCAGTACTGTCAGTGTCAATGCGCCGCCTAAAAGCAAAACTGCCCGTCTTGAGATTTTCCTCACGGTAAAACACATCCTTTCTGATTCCATCCTTTACAGTCGGGGTTTACCCCCTTTTCTTTTTTTATTGTAATACATCCCCCCCCGGGTCAAACTGCATTCACGCAGGTTTCAACCCCTTTCGCGTGCATTGTGAAAAATAATTCTCCACTTTTTAGGCAGGATGTATAGGAATCAAAAAAATGCGGGGCAACCGCTTGATGTGTGCAGTCGCGCACCCCAGTTCAGCAGAAAACCGCAATAAAAAAGCAGCTCTGCCAAGGCAGAGCTGCAAAGTTTGCAATACGGGTAAAATCAGCGCTTAGAGAACTGAGGTGCACGACGAGCAGCCTTCAGACCGTACTTCTTACGTTCCTTCATACGAGGATCGCGGGTCAGGAAGCCAGCCTTCTTCAGAACAGGACGGTTCTCATCGTTCTGCTGGAGCAGAGCGCGGCTCAGGCCGTGACGGATAGCGCCAGCCTGACCGGAAACACCGCCGCCGGAAACGCGGACGACGACGTCGTACTTGCCCTCCAGGCCCAGCAGGACCAGCGGAGAACGGACGATCAGCTTCAGGGTCTCCAGACCGAAGTAGTTGTCGATATCACGATCGTTGATGGTGATCTTGCCGGTGCCGGTGTAAACGCGAACGCGGGCAACGGAATCCTTACGACGACCAGTGCCGTAGAAATAAGGTTTGGTTTCGTACATGTTCGATTGCCTCCTTCTTAGAACTCGATCTTCTCGGGCTTCTGAGCTGCGTGAGCGTGCTCGGCACCCTGGTAGCAGTGCAGGCGGGTCAGAGCCTTAGCACCGATGGTGTTGGAAGGGATCATGCCCTTGACAGCGTAGGTCATAGCCAGATCGCTGTGCTCAGCCATCAGCTTGCTGTACTGGACCTTCTTCAGGCCGCCGATGTACTTGCTGTGGGTGATGTGGAACTTCTGCTCGGCCTTCTTGCCGGTCAGAACAGCCTGATCGCAGTTGATGACAACAACGAAATCGCCGCAGTCCACATTGGGGGTGTAATCGACCTTCTGCTTGCCGCGCAGCAGAACAGCGGCCTCAGCAGCGACGTGGCCCAGGCTCTTGCCGGCAGCGTCGAGCAGGTACCACTTGCGCTCGACTTCAGCGGGCTTCACGAGAGTAGTGCTCATATCTATTTCCTCCTGATAAGCTTTTTGTACGTTTGGGGCACCCTTTTGGGGCGCGAGTGTTAGTATACCCGATAAAAAGCCGCATGTCAACAGCATTTTTTGATTTTTTCGTTGTAATTTTTTCAATCTCTCAAATTCTCATGTTTTCTCTTGAAATCTCTTGATTTCTAAAAACGCATTTTCTGTAAAATTTTCTGCCCGATGCCGCATATTTTCTGCCGCTGCCCGCTACAATTTTGCCCTGCGGTGTGGTATACTATAAAGGATATGGCAGCTTTTGCTGTGCACACGGATAAGGAGAGCTTTCTACATGTCAAACGAGCTCGACCGCAATGCTTCCGCCCAGCGCCGCACCTCAAAGCTGCTGGCCGCTATGGGCATCTTTGTTGCCTTGGGCATCATCGCCTACATTATTTTAACGCTGCTGGTCAACCGCAGCGTGCCCGCCAACCCGGACACCCATTACACCGGTGCAAATGGCATTTCGGTCTATTACGACAGCTCCATCTGGAAGGTGTGCCAGATGGCCGAGGACGATACCCTTGGTACCGTGCTGGAACTTGCCACGGCAGACAGCGCGGACGGCGAGGACTACCAAGCCGTGCTGCTGCAACGCGGCACCGCCGATACCTATGCGGATTTTATCGGCGCATCGGAAAAAGACCTCAAGCAGGCCTACGGCGTCATCAAGCCCCGCAAGGTGAACCTGACCGTGGACGGTGCCGAGGTGGAGGCTGTACGCTGTGACATTCAGGCTTACTACGCTGTGCTGGCCACCATCACCTATCCCAGCGGGGACGTGGTGTATGTCTCCGGCCTGACCAAGCTGGCCTCCATCAACGATGTGGTCAATCTTGTGGAAAGTGTGACCCTGTCATGAGCAGTTCCCGTGCAATGCAGCGCCTGTGCGGTTTGATGCGCAAAGCCGTGCAGGACTATGAGATGATCGCCCCCGGCGACCGCGTGATGGTGGGCGTTTCCGGCGGCAAGGACAGCGTGGCGCTGACCATTGGCCTTGCCGAGCTGCGCAAGTACATCGGCTTTGATTTTACGGTGCAGGCCGTCACGCTGGACCCGCAGTTCGACGGCAGGCCCATGGATTATACGGTCTTGCAGGAATTGTTTGCCCGGCACGGTATCCCTTATGAGATCCGCCGCACCGAGATCGGGCCGGTGGTGTTCGACTACCGCAAGGAGAAGAACCCCTGTGCCTTGTGCGCCAAGCTGCGGCGCGGTGCACTGCACACGGCGGCGCAGGAGCTGGGCTGCAACAAGGTGGCGCTGGGCCACCACTTGGACGATGCCGTGGAGACCTTTTACATGAACCTCTGGCGGGAGGGCCGCATCGGCTGCTTCTCGCCGGTCACCTACCTTTCGCGCCGGGATCTGACCCTCATCCGGCCCATGCTGCTGGCCACCGAGCAGGAGGTCATTTCCGCAGTGCACGCCGAGGGGCTGCCCATCGTCAAGAGCGTCTGCCCCGCCGACGGCGTGACCGTGCGCGAACAGACCAAGGAGTTCGTCAAGGAGCGCTGCCGCACCGACCACGCTTTCCGGCAAAAGACCCTGCACGCCTTGCAGGAAAGCGGCATCGACGGCTGGCGTCCCGTCCACACCGGGCGCGGCAGTTTTACCATCACACACGAGGAAGAATGAATCATGCAGACTCAACCTTTTGAAAAACACGTCTGGGCCGAGATCGATCTCGATGCCCTGCGTCATAACTTCCGGGCGGTCAAGGCCCGGGCCGGTGCCCTGCCGCTGTGCGCGGTGGTCAAGGCCGACAGCTACGGCCACGGTGCCGTGCAGTGTGCCCGCGTTTTTGCGCAGGAAGGCGCAGCATGTCTGGCTGTCAGCTGCCTGACCGAGGCCGTGCAGCTGCGTCAGGACGGCCAGACGCTGCCCATCCTCGTTTTGGGCCATGTGCAGCCGGAGTACGCCCACACCCTCATCCACGAGGATATCACCGTAGCGTGCTACTCCACCGAACAGGCGCAGAACCTTTCCGCTGCTGCGGTAAAGGCAGGCGGCAGAGTAAAGATTCACCTCAAGGCCGACACTGGCATGGGCCGCATCGGCTTTGCCCTGCGCACCGATTTTGACGCTGCCATCCGCGAGATGCTGGCGGTGTGTGCGCTGCCGGGCCTTACAATGACCGGTTTGTTCCAGCATTTCTCGGTGGCCGATGATACCGCCGAAGAAAACATTGCCTATACGGCCCAGCAGCATGCACTGTTCGTGCGGGCCTTCCATGCCCTCAAGGCGGCGGGCCATGAGCCGCAGACCGTTCATTGCGACAACTCTGCCGGTGTGATGCTGCACCCGGACTGGCCCGAAGGCCTGCCCCGGGAGCGCTGCATGGCGCGGCCCGGCATTATCCTGTATGGCTACGACCCCAGCGACGAGGTGCGCTTCGGGCAGTTCCAGCCGGTGATGACCCTCAAGACCGTGGTGAGCATGGTCAAGGAAATGCAGCCCGGCCAGTGCGCCAGCTATGGCCGCCGCTTCACCGCCGAAAAGCCCACGCTGGTGGCCACCCTGTGCACCGGCTACGCCGACGGTTATCCCCGCCAGCTGAGCTGCGGCAAGGGCATCGTGGAGATCCACGGCAAAGCCTGCCCGGTGCTGGGCCGCGTCTGCATGGACCAGTTGATGGTGGATGTGACCGGCATCCCGGACATCCACGAGGGCGACGAAGCCATTCTGTGGGGCGGCACCGTCAGCGACACCGCCGAGACCATTGCCCGCAAGACCGATACCATCACCTATGAGGTGCTGTGCGGCGTGTCCCGCCGCGTGCCCCGCGTCTACCTCGAGCACGGAAAGATCGTGGATGTCGAGGATTGGATACTGGAAGCTTAAATTTCTCCCGGAGGAACTACATGGCAAGAGACAACATCCGCAATTTCTGCATCATTGCACACATCGACCACGGCAAGTCCACCCTTTCGGACCGCATTCTGGAATTGACCAAGAGTGTGGACGAGCGCACCATGGAAGACCAGATTCTGGATAACATGGACATTGAGCGCGAGCGCGGCATCACCATCAAGGCCCGTGCCGTCACCATGAACTACACCGCCAAGGACGGCAAGACCTACGAGTTCAACCTCATCGACACCCCGGGCCACGTAGACTTTGCCTACGAGGTCAGCCGCAGTCTGGCCGCCTGCGAGGGTGCTATCCTTGTGGTGGACGCCACCCAGGGCGTGGAAGCCCAGACGCTGGCCAACACCTACATGGCGCTGGAACATGATCTGGAACTGGTGCCCATCCTGAACAAGATCGACCTGCCCAGCGCCCACCCGGACGAGGTGGCGCAGGAGGTGGAGGACGTGATCGGCCTGCCCTGTCTGGATGCGCCCCGTGTTTCTGCCAAGACCGGTTTGAATGTAGATCAGGTGCTGGAGCGCGTGGTAACGGACATTCCCGCCCCCGCCGGTGACCCGGACGCCCCGCTCAAGGCCCTGATCTTTGACAGCATCTACGACAGTTACAAGGGCGTTATCGTCTATATCCGCGTGTTTGAGGGCACGGTAAAGCCCGGCGACACCATCCGCATGATGGCCACCGGTGCCGAATTCACGCTGGTGGAGGTGGGCCACATGGGCGCCACCAACCTGACCCCCTGCACCCAGCTGCAAGCCGGCGAGGTCGGCTACCTGACCGCCAGCATCAAAACCGTACAGGATACCCGCGTGGGTGACACCGTTACGCTGGCCGACCGCCCCACACCGGAAGCACTGCCGGGCTATCGGCAGGTCAAGCCCATGGTGTTCTGCGGCATCTACCCTGCCGATGGTGCCAAATACCCGGACCTGAAGGATGCACTGGAAAAATTGCAGCTGAACGATGCTTCTCTCACTTTTGAGCTGGAGACCAGTGCTGCGCTGGGCTTTGGCTTCCGCTGCGGCTTCCTTGGCCTGCTGCACATGGAGATCATCACCGAGCGTCTGGAACGGGAGTTTGATTTGGACATCATCACCACCACCCCCAGCGTGCGCTACCGCCTGACCCTGACCGACGGCACCGTGGAGATGATCGACAATCCCTCCAGCTACCCGGACCCCTCCAACATCGTCAAGCAGGAAGAACCTTTTGTGGACGTGCATCTGTACACCCCCAACGATTATGTGGGCGGCCTGATGGACCTGTGCCAGAACAAGCGCGGCGTGCTCATCGACATGAAGTATCTGGACGATGTGCGGGTAGACCTGCACTATGCTCTGCCGCTGGGCGAGATCGTGTACGATTTCTTCGACGCCATCAAGAGCCGCAGCCGCGGCTATGCCAGCTACGATTACGAGTTCAAGGAGTACCGCGAGAGTGACCTCGTCAAGCTGGACTTCCTGCTCAACGGCGACCCCGTGGATGCCCTTTCTATGATCGTGTTCCGGGATAACGCTTACGCCAAGGGCCGCCGCATCTGCGAAAAGCTGCGGGACAACATCCCCCGCAACCTGTTCGAGATCCCGGTACAGGCTGCCATCGGCGGCAAGATCATTGCCCGCGAGACGGTCAAGGCCATGCGCAAGGACGTGCTGGCCAAGTGCTACGGCGGCGACATCTCCCGCAAAAAGAAGCTGCTGGAAAAGCAGAAGGAAGGCAAAAAGAAGATGCGTCAGCTGGGCAGCGTTTCCCTGCCCAGCGAGGCCTTCACCGCCGTGCTCAAGCTGGACAGCGACGACGATTGATCCTATAAAAAGTAATGCCCGCGCTTTGGTATGCAGCTGCGCATACCGGGACGCGGGCTTTCTTATTGCATTTTAAAGGTTTGCAACACGCTTGCCGTTCACAGCGCCCGCGTGCAGACCTTCCAGACAGTAGTGACAGTAACACACCACAATTTTAAACAAAAGAGAAAGCACTCAGCATCCCCCTCAGAGCTTTTCGGCAAAAAGAAAACGCCTCAGAATCTCTTCTGAAGCGTTTCATTCAAGTCGGCGACTACCTATTTTCACGCGCCGTTTCCAGCGAACTATCTTCGGCACAAGTGAGCTTAACTTCTGTGTTCGGAATGGGAACAGGTGGGACCTCACCGTCATTGACACCGACCGATTTGACTGGTTCAGTATACCATAACTGGTCTACTTTGTCCAGTGTTTCTTAGAAGGACGTGCCTTCAAAACTGAATAATCACT
>ERZ1026898.465-NODE-465-length-24686-cov-4.570663_pt1 | contig 24686 bp, 29 predicted proteins | sample MGYA00380178_ERZ1026898 | MGnify/ENA primary metagenome ERZ1026898 (study PRJEB33269, sample SAMEA4719814) | human gut metagenome | biome: human-associated habitat; feature: organic feature; material: feces | place: Cameroon | collected 2013-10 ...
CCCAAGAAAATTTCAAATTAGAAGTTCCTTTAACAATAAAATACGTTTTTTCCTTTTTTTCTACCCAGACATCCCCTTCTCCCTCTTTTTGCAGAAATACTTGATATTCAATTTCGGTGTTTACCGTTTTTTCAAAAATATCGTCAATATAGACGTAACACAATCCGTATTCATCTGTAATTGCTTCTCCTATGTCGCCAAACATCGGTGTTGGCATTTCGTAACAATATAAAGACCTTCTACCATACTCTTCTGTCTGTACAACTCTTTTCTTACTTCCAGTCGTGTTTAGCTGATATGTCTCTAAAGTATTTCTGATTGTAGCACTCCCGGCGGTGATACTACCACCGCAATCAATTGAATCAGCTCTTGTTTTCCCGTAAATCCAAACATATCCACTATTGCTATCTCCTTCACGCGCCCTGATAGCTAATTCGTTAGCAGTTACGGAAAACGTTTTTAGAAGACCATATTTTTCGCAATCGGCTTTATTACTCGGATCCACTCCAAGTAGAAGTGATGCTCTTCCTGTTGTTTGACTGGTGTCTTTAAACATCGGGTAATCTTCATGGTATTGATATCTCGCATTTCCGAGTCGGTTCATGTATATTGTGCCATAAAAATGTGGATCTTCACTCTGTAATATCCCATTTTTAATTAGTATTTTCACCGCATTACTGTCAAATGTTGGCAACTCCGTTTTGCCTTCCGCTGAATCTAGGAACGAACCAAAACACAGTCCTTCATTGTTCATCATTGCCGTTATGGCATTTCTGTCATCGAATATTTTTAGCAAGCCATTTCCGTTTCCTTTTCCGCCAAGAGTCAGCACACCGCCCTTTGCGTAAGTAAACGATATATACAGCTGATTACCTTCCTTGTAGATGCCTTTAACTTCCCCGTTGTTTGTCAGTGCGTTGAATATCTCTTCCTGTGTCAACGCATCCACATCGACCAGAATCGCGCAATCCTGTACGTCAAGTGTTGTGGTAGTGCCACCAGAAGCATACATCGTGCATCTTACCGCTATGGTATCTCTAGGAAATCCGATTGCATTGCCTTTTCCGTCACCAACCACACCATTCGTTCCAGAACCTGTTGCAATGGCAGTATACAGTGAATGAGTAACCGAAGATTCGTCTACCGATGATGTGTATACTCGTTTCCATGTATTTCCATCGTTTGTTTCTTCAATGGTAAATCGACCGTTGTACGCCACTCTTGTAGTAGAATTTCCATCACGATAAAATCCTTTGATAGTGAAAAAATTCGGTGCAATCGTGTTGTCTTTGCTACGTTTCAAGACTCTTGAGGAAAGTTCGATGAAATAAGTTCTTCCGGGCGTTCCATCTTTACCGTTCGTACCTGCATACAATTTTGCAACTGTGAACCGCTTTGTGACTACCAGTTTGCTCAGATACGTTGCCTGAATATCTATCCAACCGGTATCGGCGGTCAGTCCGGTTACTGTGTACTGGTGCTTTGCGTTATTCCAACTTCCTGTAATCCCATCAGATTTTGTGACAGCGAAAGAACAGTCTGATGTAACATCCTGTGTTCCGTACATAACCTGTGCTGTAGTTGTTACATTTGAAGGAAATTTGCTGTATTTTCCGTTTGAATCTACGTTCACAGAATAATAATCATTAGACAGCTGCAATGTCATATTCCGGGCATTTTGCGCCGCTGTCAGTGCGCTACTGGCTGTACTGTTCGCAGAGTTGATTGCATCGGTAGCGGTTTTGCCACCAATCATAACTGAATTTCCACTTATGATAACGCGTTTATTCGTCATGTCTGCCAGAAAGATTATATTTCCATCCGAATCTTTTACTGTGATTGCACCAGCATCGATGTAATCCGCGTTGATTCCAATTGCGTACAGAATTCTCGTAAGAAAATCTCCATTAATCGTAAAACCAAATGGATAAGTCTTTCCACCATCCGTAGAAAATCCAACTGCATCACTCGTTATTTTGAAAACGTTTTTTGAATCTTCTAGCGTTTTTTTATCGTGAACATACAGAATTGTGCTTCCGTCTTCCTGTTTCACTTCGGTAGGATACATACCAGATGCACTGTTCAACGCCTTGTTAAATTCCTCTACCGCTTTTTCTCTTTCTGTTTTCTCTCGTTGGAAATTTTTTCTATTTTCAACCTGTGCTTGAGAGAATACCGAGTATTGTTTAGAACTGTTTTTTACAGCACTTTTCGCCCCACATTTTACAGTTTGATATTTCCCAACCTGAAATGTACTGGAGGTAAGAAATGACTTGTAAGAAACACCTTTTCTGTCTTTTATGATGCAGATATCTCCAGCTTCGTAGGTTGGATTATTCAGTGTACTTGCCGAGAACGGTCGAAAACGCATACCTGTCACTCGTTCACCAATCATAGCAGCTACAGTACCGGCTGTTCCTTTTTCAATCAGTTTGTTACCAGCAATCGCAATAACGTAACCTGTTTTTCCGTATAAAGATGTGTCGGCTGCTTCCTCTTCACTCTGATTTTCCTGATATGCTGTTACCTGTATTCCGGTAATGATTACATCTTCATTGTTTACAGTGACAGAACTGTTTGAAGCGATTACGTCAAAGTATTCTTCATTTACCGTATCTGCTTCATAGCTTTTCAGATCGTACCATCCGCAGCACAATTTTCCATCAGAATTGCACCGCAAGAACTGACCGCCAAGCTGTGCCGTCCACGCGATCACCTGACGAAAAGTCAGTTTTTCATCAGACGGTCTGGTGTTTACAATATAATCTGAGTTGTCGAAAGTAAGTGTTTCTAAGCTGACACCACACATTTCACAAGCATCTCTCAGAATCTGAGCGCGTGTTGCCGGGTAAATCAGCTTGCTTTCTGAATAATCCCGGTCAAACAGAAGCATATTATCTTCGCAGGTAAGAGTTATCAGAGAACTGTTCTGGTACGGCGAATCAACAACTGTTCCGGTAAACATTTTTACTTTTTCAACGATGGATCCGTTGACAAACGTTACGATTTCATTTCCGGTAGAATCCAAAACACTTCTTCCAGTAGTGTCCTGCAGAATTCTGTAAAGGATAGTACTGTCTATGTTGTACCCGATATAGATTACGATTTTTGCTTCGTTGAAATCATAATCCGTGAAATCATCATAGAGGTTGTTGAGTGTCACGGTAGCTTTGTTGATGATTGCTGTTCCTATCTGGAATTCAGAACTATCCGAAACCGCATCTTCAATTTTTATTCCACCATTCCAGATGTTCTCATTCGTCAGGTTGAGCACAGTTCCATCTTTTAAAGTAATATCTACCCACTCATAGTAATTTCTATTATCTCTTTCAACTTGGTTTTTGAAATCAGATGTAACTTTTCTCATGGTGCTACCTTTCTATGATGTTAAATGAAATACTTTCAAACAACTTGTTTCCTACTGTCCAACAGTAATACTTTGCTTCTTTGTCACCGGAATAAAACTCTTTTGTAACCACTTTGTTCTCTTTAGGATCGTGATACGTCACATGGAAATATTCTGGATCGAACGCTTTCAGAATCGTACTGGTTTCGTCAGGATCCATACCGTTCCATGCCAGCTTTAATGTGACTTTCTGTCCGACACGGTTCTTGTGCATGATCGTATCATCGGTTCTTCCGGCATCAGAAGCAGATATATCCTGTTGTCCCCACGTTAAAGAGGACGGGGATTTTATTTTTACCTTGTCCACCATCATCATATTATTTCTCGGCATATGTCCTCCTTATCAAAAAGCAGGACTAGGATTCATTCTACTGTCCCTGCTTGCCTTTCCTTTTTCAACTGCCTGCGCCAGAACCTCATTGTCCTGCGTTTTCACTTCCACATGGATGATATATGGAAGATCATCGGACTGTTCCGTACTGGTAGCCATAGCAACTTGCATCATACCTTCAACAACTGCTTCTTTGATTGCTGTTGTAATCTGTGTATTGTTGGCAACCGCATTTTTCTTTCCAATCTGTCCGACCATCTCTGGACCTTTTTCGCCAGCGATAAACATTTCCCCCATGTTCGGGAATCCACCTTTTGCGTACCATCTTAAATTGAATGACGGAACACTAAAGCTGAAATCACCAAGATCAAATCGATTCCAGTTCCATCCGATGTGTGGCATCGGAATGTGAATAGAAGAGAACCCGTTGGCAAATGATGCAATGGCACTCTGTCCAATGTTATACAAACTTCCGATTCCGCTACTAATCAGGTTTGGAATTCCAGATACAGCACTTCGGATAGACCATTTGTTGTTTTCATATCCAGTTTTGATACCGGAAACAATGTCTGAACCTTTGGATTTTACTCTGTCAGCCACGTTGCCAACATATGAGAAAACTTCATTTTTCAGATTAGATACTTTAGAAAGCAGACCACTTTGTTTGCTGTTTTCATACCCGTTTCTGATTCCACTGATTAAGTCAGAACCTTTCGATCTTACTTTGTTTGCAACATCCCCAACTGCGGAAAATGCTTCGTTTTTCAGATTTTCTACTTTAGATAGTAACCCAGATTGTTTGCTGTTTTCGTAACCGGACTTGATACCAGAAATCAGGTCGATACCTTTCTGTTTTACTTTTCCAGCTACATCACCTACAGCTGTAAACGCTTCGTCTTTCAACTTTCGTGCGTTTTGTAAGAAGTTGCTATCCTTTACGGCTTCCCAACCGTTTTTGATTCCCTCGATAGCCCCCTTACCTTTTTCAACCAGCCAGTCTTTTGCATTGCCGAGAGCATCTTTGATTTTTCCAGGAAGACTTCCGAACCAGTCGATTACGTCTGTAACCTTTTCTTTGACACCGTTCAGGAATCCCGGAAGAATCCACTGACCGATTTCAGCCATTACGGTTGATGGAGAATTTATACCAAAAAGTGCCTTGAAGCCTTTTATGAAAGGATCTACGACATATTCCTTAATCCATTCCTTGATATTTTTTACCGCATCGCCAATTCCTTTGAAAAATCCACTGATTAGATTTCCTGCGGCATCGTACCACTCTGTAAACTTGTCATTCAGCGCAGCTGCCCCTTTAAGGACATAATCCCACGCTTTCTTCTTGAGTTCTTCAACTGATTTAACACCGAATATATTTTCTGCTATTCCTTCCGCAATGCCCTTTATGATCTGTACTGGCATTTCAAGGGTAGCTCTGGCAAGTGCTGTAAAAAGTCCAAGTAAATCCCAACCTAAACCAAGCCAGTCTACGTTGCAGATAAGATCAACTATTTTCTTTGCGACTGTAGCAAAAACCTCGTCACTTCTCAGCGTATTTACGAATGCTGTAATGCCATTAATAATCCCTTTTACTAAATTGCTAAAAGTCTGTGCTGTCAGCTTTGCATCCCAGTTTTCAATAAAACCTTTTAAACTCTTTGCCAGAGATGTTCCGAGGTTTTTCCAGTCGAAATTGATTGCAAATGCGTTTGCCGAATGGAGCGCAGTGTTGATGGAATTTGCAAGCGTTCTTCCAAGATCATAGAACAATCGTGGCGTAATCAATCCATTCAGAAAAGTGGCAATATCTTTTCCGAAGTTCTCAGCATGGTGGTAAACTTTATCCCACTGGATGCTCTCTAACGCATTACTCAGCTTATCGCTTATCATGCGTCCGATATCCGTAAAATCAGATTTTGCAAGCGCTTCCTTGAACTTGTCTGCAAGATCTTTCATAGAATCCGGAACTTGGATAGTCTCAAACATATCTGACGGGGACGGGGCAGTATAGCCACCACCACTTCCACTTCCAGATCCGCTACCACCACTAGAACCAGTATCGTCATTGGAAGTCAGCACATTCAGTTCATCAAAGCCGAAAATAGTCTTTTTCAGCTTTTTCGCAGCATCGTTTGCGCTGTTCAATCCTTTTGATGCATTTTTACTCGTATCAGCGATGGATGCACCATAGTCTTTCCAAGCCTTTTTCGCCTGTACGACAAAGCCTTTTCCGGTAAGTGCTGCCATAAACTGACCAACGCTATTCAAGGCTCGTGCCATCATGTCAATAAATGCAGACACATACGGTGCGACTACGTTTATGATTGGAGCGAAAGCTGCTGCCCATGCATTTTTCAGATACAACAAAGATGAAACCATACCGGAAATGCTTTTATTGTAAGTGTCACTGTACTGAACAAGGTTATCTGAACCCTCTTTGACAGCCTGTTTTATCTGACTGATTGCACCGAAAATGGTAGAAAACAGGATAGATGACCCTATCATCCGTCCGAGTCCCATTCCATTACCACCGCTGCTTACCCCGCCCATCAATTCTTTTAAGGTTCTGAACGGATGGATGGCTTTGCTCGCCATCTTTCTTGCGTTGGCAACAGATTTCTGTACTTTGTCAAATCCTTTGGCAAGATTGTTGGCTTTATTTCCGATACTTCCAATCGCCTGAAATGCCCTTGTAACCGCATTTCCGCTATTCGCTACACCATAAACCGATTCTTTCAGTTTTGTGTATGCTCGCTGCGATTTTTCCAGTTCTTTCAGACCTGCAGATAGTTCCTCAACTCCTGCAAGATCGCCAGCTGAAAAAGCCTGCCTGATAGCTTCTTTAGTAATTGCAATCTCACTCTGAATTCTTTTCAGAGTAGTTTCAATTTCGCTGGAATCCGGCGGTTGCATCTTAACACCAGACGATTCCTGAATTTTCACCTTTAAGTTTCCGAAGATTTCCTTTATCTTTCCTGGAATCTCTTTTACCTGAGACGGAATATTTCCAAGAGTTGCTATCGCTTCTTTCGTCCGTATAATTTCACTTTTCAATTCCTCAAAGCCAGATGCCGGTTTAGAAACATTTTCGGAAGTTGAAACATTATTCAACTCTTGACCGAGTTTTCTTACCTCTTCCGATGCCACTTTTGCCGATTCTGCAATTTTCTGAACATTCGCACCAGAAGTCGGAGTCGTTTCTGATGTAACAGGTTCAATCGCGTTTTCCCAGGTATCCCCTCTCTGAATTTTCATGTTTTTCAAAGAAGTAGGATCGAATGGTGTGCTTACCTGTTTCAGTACTTTCAGTTCGTTTTCTGCTTTCTGGATTTTGTAAACCAGATTTACATACGCTTTTCCGTATGTGTCTACATTTTCTGTGTCCAGTTTTTCTCGCAGTCTGTCTTTGAGTCCTGAAAGCTTTTTCTCCGTCTGTTTGATTTTCGCATCAAGTTCAGATTGTCCGAGTCCAGAAAAGTCTAAACCTTTTCCAACATCTTTGAATTTTTCCTTGATTTCATCCAGAGTTTTATAAGTGTACTTTAAATCCGACCTGTCTACGCGCGGTTTTACCGGCTTATTTCCGATGTTTTTTAACTCTTTGGTAAATTCTCTGAGTTCTGTCCTATAAGCCTCTATTTCGCTAAAATCGAGGTTTGTGATCTTATTAAAGCCGGCGGTCAATGCCTGTACTTTTGTCAGTGCATCAGATACCTTGTCGAGTCGTTTCACCAAGCCGGTCAGTGATGCGTTCGCGCCCTTTGCTTTGGCTTCTATCTGTAATTCTAGGGTGTCCATTTCGTCAGACATAGATTTTCACCGCCTTTATATTTTCGTTTCCGGAAGACCTCTTCTTCTGTCATTCGCAATCCACTGTTCCATCTTTTGAATCTCCAGACGCATTGCCAAATCTTCATTTTCTTCCGTATTACTCTTTGATTCATCGGAAATCAGTTCAAAAAGTGGTTTTTTCAAATATTCCGCTTTTGACTTTTTGCCATTCAAAGCCTTATCCAAAGCTGTCAGAACAGCGGACAGCTGATATTGCCCAGCCATCCAATTCATGCGATCCTGATCTTCCATGGACTTTTGATAGCCTTTTTGTACGGCATTCAAAATCCGTGGATTCATCTTCCAGAATTCTTCCCAGCTTATTCCCAGTCGTCTCGCTTCCGGGAACCATTCATTGGTGTAATATTCCCGGTGTGTCCGGTATTTCTGTTTCCATTGTGCCGGTTGTTCTGGTGATAATTTTTCTGTCCCTTTTTGCCCGGATACGTTGGAGTTTTCTTCTCCTTGTTCTCCCCGAGGTTGCGAAAAAAATCAGATTCTTCCATTTCTTTACTGATAACTTTCATGATATCGTCAAAGCTGCCTCCATTTAACAGATGTTCCTGAATCTCGATGCCGCTTTCTTTTGCGGATTTTCCCATACAAATTCCTGCATATGCTCTTACGATAGATACCGGCTTTCTCTCAATATCTTCGATAGATACTCCAAGATCTTCCAGGTCGCAGATCATGTTGAAGTCAAACGGTTTTGCTGCGTATTCTCTTCCATTAATAACGATTCTTCTCATTTATTCCTTCCCTTTCCGTAAAATACGGGAAGGGCGATCCGAAGACCGCCCTTTTCCTTTTCTCTAATCGCCAGCGTAATTGTAGACATAGTCCCCAGTAGTCGCTGACTCACTCTGGAGACTTACGATTTTTTTGTTACTGTAAATGTTCCGTCATTATTATCCACGATAGTGTAGTTGTCTGTAACTTTCTTTGCTACCGTGTTCGGTATCAGTGTTACACCCATTTCTACGATTTCATCAACTCCGCCGATATCGTTCGGTGTAGCAGAAGCCTGTCCGACATAAGCATATTTTGCTTCGCCACCGATGCCGTCATTTCCATACAGCTGCATAATACACAGACTCTTATCACCCAAATTATCGATGTTATCCAGATACTCTTTTTCCAGATTTCCAGTGAACTCTTTGGAGTCAGATGTTTTGACACCTTTCTTATATGTCTGTGCATCGTCTTCCAGTGTTGTTGATTCTACCGTGTTTGGGGCTGATACCGGTGCCGGAATACTTTTAGCAGCACACAGAAGGTTATAAGTACCTGCGAAATCCGCTTTTGTAGGGTCAGTTTCTGTCATTTCTTTGTAGATTACCCTTGATTTATAACTTGTAAAAGCCATGTTTTCACCTATCTTTCTGCCATTTTGGCAAATAAAAAAAGAGCCTTAAGGCTCTGTCTACAGTACATCTTTTGATCCTATGTTTCTTTTTACACGCATGATGCTACGGTAATAAGAAGTTCCGTTACTTGCTTCCGGGAAACTGTTGATTTCAAATCCCATTTCTTTAAAAGCAAATGCGACCTCTTTCAGTACCGTTTTTGCTTCTTTTTGTGAAACATTTGTTGTCACTTCAATCTGCATTGCATACGAGATTCCGTTGATTTTATCCCTTTCCTTTGTGATTCCAGATTCCGAACCCGGCATCTCATGGATGTACACGGTAGGAAACTTTGTGATAACATCTTTCGGACTTGAAGTTGTTGTGAAAAAGATGTTTGGATATTTCTCTTTCAACTTTCTACTCACTTTCGAACTGACAATAGAGAAAATCCGCGTTTCTAAGTCAAAAACCCACGAATTATCCATTTCCAAACACCTCTCTCGCAATTCTTTTGGCATTTTTCGCCATTTCTACACTTGCATTATACATTGGCATTGTTGCCTTAACACCGTGCGTATAGTGCCATTTATCATCGTCTCCGAGGTAATACCAGCCATCCTCGAACGCATGAATCTGTCCTGGAAATGTTCCGACACCGTATCCCATTTCATTTGCTTTTGGATTCGGTACTTTGTTATGAAAAATACCTGCTCCAAATTCGATTGCCAGCAATGTCGAAAATGGTTCGTGTCCCTCTGCCTGTTTTAATTCTCCCGTAGCAATCAGGATAGCTTTGCACCCCATTTCTTCCGGCGTAGTTTCACATCGCAAGGTGACTGTCTTTCCAAGTGTAGATTCCTGTACTTTTTCCATAGCCACGATTCTTCCGTACTTGGAAAGTTCGGTGACGAATTCCTCCACTTTTTTATTGAAAGATCTCTGATAATCTTCAATTTCTTCGATAGCGTTTTGAATGCTTTTTACAGACAATCCAAAAGATATCTTTTTCACAGTCAGTCACCCCCATTGTGCAAAAGTTTTTTTAGCAAGAAACAATCCTCATTCAATGCTTCCGTGTTCACGCCAATTACCTCGTAATCAGCAGAATCCGCATCTACTGTTTCGTTCTTATACAAAACTTCTGAATCTTTCCAGATTTTCATTCCTACTTTTAATGGAAGAAAATTCTTTGTACTCACAATCGTTGCTTTGTCTGACGAATCATCTACGCCGAACGCACGGATAAATGCTTCTGTCAGAGTAGAATTGATGCTCGCTCGAAAGTCAACGATTTCACCGGCAGTTATCCGATACTCTCCTGTCGCAATCGGCTCCTGTCTTCCGTCTACGATAATGTATTTGATATTTCCATCATCGTCCGTTTCGTAAACAGGTTCCGTCTTTCCGGGAATCAGGTATTTCATACTCTGTTTGTTCGCTTGCAGCGCGATCATTCTTCTTTTGCCTTTTTGGTCTGTTTTACAACCTGATCCGCACCTGTGCTGGCTAATCCAGATACGATACCGACAGCTACTGCGTTCATAATATCCTGTGCCGGAAAATCAGGAATGACATACATTCCGACCGCACCAAGGATTCCACCTGCAACTCCTACGATCACCGGAATCACATTGTCTTTGATCTTTGGACACAGCTTTGCACCAAGTCCAATCAGATATGTGATGACTACGATAGCAACTACTGTTCCCATTGTTGAAATATCCATTAATTCTCACCTCCACTTGCCTTTTTCCTAATGTGAAGTTCGTCAATTTCTTCTTTCATTTTTGTTCCCATCCCGTTTCCTCCAAGCGCATGATACGCTTCGTATATTTCACAAAACATTTGATACGCGTAAGACGGAATATATCCAACTTCTGTGTACTTTGAGTGATATTCAATCAGCTGAATCTTCAAAAGCAACATAGTTCCTTTTCCGTTTGCATCTCTATATTTCTTTTGATTTTTCAGCAACCACACGATATATCCAAGAAGAATTGGAAGAGAAATGATATAAGTCTGTAATATTATTTCACGCATGTTTTCTCCATATTTCTTTTGTAAATCAGTCTGCCCACCGCCCGTAATGACTGATGCCCTGCAACCATCCAGATATAAGTATCTGAACAATCACGCACATTCTTCTTATAAAGCATGTACATATGGTAGTACATCGCTGTATATCGAACTGGATATATAAGCATTTTCCCAGGAACGTGTTGTTGAATTTTCACTGTGTGAAGTCTCACCGAAAGCTCCTGTCTTCAGATACAAATCCACCACTGCCATAGCGATAACGGACTTGTTTTCCTCAAGATCACTTCCAACCTGTTCTTCCGTATATCCTTTTGGGAAATTTCTGACCTGCTTATATTTTCGTATAGCAAAATCAACCAGAAGTTTCGGTGGAATCTGACCTTTTAATTCCGGAACGTCCTCAAAATATTCAGTTGCCAAATTCTTGATTGATTCTGTTACTTCCACTTCTTCTCCTTACAGCCCAAACGCAGAAATCAAATAAGATTTCAGGTCCGTTCCATTGATTCCTTCTGGATCTTTGACACCGTTTTCAGCTGCCAATCTCCGAAGTTCTGAAACATTCATCTTGTTGATTTCCGTCTTTGTGTATCTGGTTTTTTCTGGTGATGGTTTGTCAACGGGAGATTCAGAAACCTCTTCTCCCGCTTTATACCACCGACCATTCACTTTCATTAAATGGTCTGCAATCATACACGCACCGCCTTACGCTACTTTCATGACCACAACACTGTTCATTCCCTCGAAAGATGGAAGACCGATCATAGATACGATGCAGTGTGTATTTATCGGATGATCTGTCGCATATGTGTAAACAGAGATACCAGTTTCTACGATAGACAGATTTCCTGTCGCTTTGTCACCGCTTCTTTCTTCCGGCGTTCTTCCGAAGATGTAATCTCCGAGGTATACACCTGCAGACTGGCAGGAAATAATGTTAGTCGGAATAAAATACTGAGTAACGCCAGATTCATCAACGTACATCTTGTCGTACACTTCGATTTCGATTCCGTATCCTCTCAGATATGCCAGAACATCTTCCTGTCTCACTCTGATGCCACCGTTGTAGGCGGTGATTCCAAGAACCTGTTTTTTGGTGTCCTCCGCATTCAGAATCATTTCGAACGTCTCTGTGTTCATGGAGAATCTTGTCAGGGAATATCCAGTTTTCTTTGCAAACTCTCTTCTGGCTTTAATCAGGTCTGCCAGTGGTGTTGCTGTTGCGGATGCTGTCCACTTGTCTGTTTCGCCGGATATTTCGATGAAATGATCTGTTTTGTGCTTTGTTCCGTTGTCCGCTGTGTAATCAATAACGTACTTTTTGCCTTCGATATTGACAGTTACTTTCGGTATACCGTCAGCCGGTGCCAGAAGTTCCCAAATCTGTCTCTCAGGAACCACCATTGCACCCTGAATCAGCATCATAGGTTTTTTACTGATCTGTCTCAGTACCTGGTTTGCCAGACTGGAATTTTCAGCTGCCTGGTAATCAGCATATGTCTGTTCCTCTTCCTCAGTGGTCATGTAGGACTCTCTGTAGAACGGCATTTTGTTCTGGATATCCTGGAATCCACCAACGTCTCTCAGCGGAGCCTGCGCATCAAAGTTGGATGCTTTTAATGCGATAGGCTGTGAATTTTCTCCCATAATGTATCTGATGCTGAGAGAATCCTGTTTTGTTGTTCCAAATTTCTGTCTGCCAAGATACGGTGGCAGTGCGAGGGACGCTTTGTAGTTATCCCACATCACTTCAAGGCTTCTGGCAGTAAACGCTTCTCTTAATGGTAAAGCCATGGTTTATATACCTCCTGGATTATTCTGCAATCTGTGGTGCGCCGTAAAATGTAACTCTAGGAGTTGCTTTTCTAGCTGCATCTGCAATAGTTGGTGAAAGTGTTTTTACCTTTTCCCAGTCGATAGTTCCCTGGTATACATACGTTCCAGGTGCATCACCCTGAGTAACATCTACATCTTCCAGAAGATATCCAAGGCACTTTGCATCGTTGGACGGATACGGTGTTCCTGCTTTCACAATCTTCATTCCGTTTTCGTCAGCTGCGCTAACCGCAGTCTGTGGAACCACACACGCTGCGCCCTCATACGGAAAAAATTTCAAAATTCCTTTTCCCTGTGTAAACTCTCTTACAATTGGTTTTCCCATGTTGTCCTCCTTACTTCATCAGGTAATAGTCCTTCATAGACTGTTCACCCTGTTTTTCGCCAAAATAGATGGATTCAGCATTTTTCACATCTTCTGGCTTTTCATCACCTTTGTTTGTGCCGCCAGTTCCACCGCCCGGATTCATGCTTCCTTTGGCAATTTCCTGCTCTTTTTTCTGAGCTGCGGCAGTTTCTTTATCAGAGATAATCTGTGACATGGAATCGATTGCAGTTTTCGCAACTTCTAAATCGTCCTGTAATGCACCGAGAATTTTTTCAGTCTGTTCCCCTGTCAGTCCCTTTTCAGCTGCATATGCACGAATATCTTTTTTGACATTCTCTTTCTGAAGATCCGCAATTTGTTTTTGCAGCTTCTCTATTTCATTCAGATCTGCATTTCCAGGTGTCGGTGTCGGATTCGGCTGTGGGGCTGGTGCCGGGTTTGGGTTCGGTGTTGGATTTGGGGCTGGATTTGGTGTTGGTGGTTCTACATCGCCATGGAACTGATTCAGATAGTTAGAAACCTGATCTTCCGTTGGCTCTGCAATCCCTAATGCAATCAAATTTTTCTTTGCCTGTTCTCTTGTCATTGTTATTACCTCCGTGCAATCTACATTTTTTGTCGCTGTTCTATCAGCATGGATTTAACTTTTTCTCATCTAACGCGTGAGAATGCATTTTTATATAAAAAAGACAACCACATGATCTGTGATTGTCTGATTTATCTTTTAATCGCATAAAAGACATATTTTATCCATTTGTCTTGATTCCGGTACGTTGATAACCCTCTGATTGGAACTTCCTCGCCATTTCAAGGTATTATCTTTCATCGCCTTGACGAATGTTCCGTCCACCAGAACATCTACATACTTCATGATTTCATGATCTTTGATATCGTCATACCAGTACCCGGTGTACATCCAGATTGTTTTCTTCGGAAACACTCGTTTGATGTATTGGCACAATATTAACGTGTCATTCCTATTTCCAATATACATTGGATCACCGCCCGATAAGGTAATCCCCTCGATATAGTCCTTCTGAAGCTGTTCCTCGATTTCCAGAAGTGCATCTGCATCGAATGGCAGACCGTCCATCGGATCCCACGTAACCGGGTTTTGACAATCCGGGCAGTGGTGGGAACATCCAGACATCCAGAGGACAACCCGTAAGCCGTCCCCGTTTTTCATATCATCTTTCGTAATATTGTGATATCTCATTCCTGATTATCCTTTATTTGGTTCTGTTGTCGTTCAAGCACCTGTTTTTGTGCTTTTTCCACTTCTTCCAACGTCTTATACAGTACATCCAGATACGGTTTTGACAGATTGTATGCTTTTTCACTGTCCGCAAACAGGGTGCTTCTTTCAAATGCAATCTTCGGATGCACACCGTCTTTCAACAGATAGTCAAGGAACTGCGCTTTTACCAGCATGTTGTCCATTGGACTGTGATTGATCGTAACCTCGAACTGACTAATATCAAGAGGACAATCGTCTTTCCCTTTTTGAACCCGGATAATGTTCAGGATTACTTCATTCAGTCTTTGTTCAGATTCTTGAATGATAGGATCCTTTAATTCTCCACGGGTTTTCGCCATGTCCCATCCGTTGCGAAGTTGTACGGCTCCTTGCGTGTCCCCTCCGGTGTTTCCTTCCAGTTTCGGAATAGCAAGAATCTGCAGGATATTGTCCATCAGGTCTTGTTTTGCAACCTGTGTTTCTGTCTGGTTCAATTCCTGACTCATGATATCGACATCAGCCTTGTTTTCAGCATTGTTGGATTTCACAACAAATGCGCCGTTCATTTTCATCTGTTCGAACGTCTCTTTGTCAACCGTGCAATTGACAAATTTAATAAATGATTGAACAAATTGAGAAATGCCATCCGCTCTGTTGGACTGGATCTCATTCAGAGCATCAAACATACTGATTACCAGTTCGATATCCGAAATTCTCTCGAAGTTGTTTGGGTATTCTACAATCGGAATACCACCAAAAGCGTGAAGTTTCCAGCCCTCCACTTTTCCGTTCAGGATAATGCACTGATGTGTAGCTGTGTGACACGCTTTGTACCATTCCCCTTTTTCGTTTTTCAATTCCTGTACAGCCACAAGTGGCTCGTCCGTGATAGAAGAGTAGATTATATACGTGTTCATTGGTGTTGGTACTGTAATGCGGAATGGTACATTTGCTTTTTTGTCTTTTACGAACTGTGCTGCCAGGAATCCCGTTCCTGTTGCGGACTGCCATTCACCGCATCGAATATTTCTTGCATGTTTATGTGCCAGTCTCAGATAGGTGTTGAACTTATCAACAATCTCATTTATATCTTCTTTAACAATTCCGACACATTGCATCGGTTCTCCGTAAGACTGGCCAACCTTAAATTGCACACTCTCATATGCGTGGTTTTCGCAAATTTTATTGTTTACATCGTTACGGATGGTCTTTGTTCGATACAGTACCGGTTGATCGCCTTTATAATATCTCCACAGATAATTGGCAATCCTTTTGTTGTAGTAGAAAGTCCCAAGTGTATCTCCGACAATGTTACGAATGTTATTCTCATTAACCTCTTCTACGTCCGCATATGCAATTTTTCTTCCGTAATTGCCTTTCACAAGTTCATGAAAAAACATTCTATTCTGTCCCATGTTTTACACTCCAAATACCATTCCGCTGCTCGTTGTCCGATCTGCGCGCTTTTTTACTTCTACTTTTCCGTTCTCTACACGATACACGATTCTTTTGTTACAATTCTTGCAGAGATAAGATTTATCAATCTGTGATTTTCCATCGTGCATTCCTACTTTTCTACCACACTTCGGACAATAAATCGTCTTTTTCCTATACTCTTTCATGTTTTTCTCCACAAAAAACGCGCCCTGCATAACTGCAAAGCGCGTTTTTCAACATCAAGGGGGATTGATTGGTGGATAAAAATTTCTTTTTATCTGATTATTATTATATCAGGTCAATTTTTCTGCGAACAGATGAAAAAATGTGCATTTATGTGCACTTTTGTGCTAAATATTTATCTCCGAACAACTTTTCAAATGTTTTCAATGCTTTCCCGTGTATAGACATCACGTTCCTGAATGAATAGCCCATTTCCACACAAATCAGATTCCAGTCTTTTCTCAGGACGTACCGTTTATACAAAACATCGTATTGATTTTTGTTTGGCAGGTTGCTGATTTCCGTAGTAATCTGTCTTCTACGTTCCAGAGCTTGACTTATCATTTCACTGATATCGTTTTCAAGATCCACAATTTCAGCCACAGCGCTACCAAGTTTATCCTTGTCTGACGATACCTGCACATTGACTTCTTTTTGTGTAGTCGAGATTGACACCGCCATCCCTTTTAACTGCTGCAATTCTTCTGTTTTATTCCTGATTATGGAATTCAGTACGGAAATTTGATTTAAATATGTTTTTGTGTCCATCTTAACGTCCTCCCCTGAATGGATTTTGTACCGCTTCTATTTTGGCTGGTTCCCAAGTTCCTTCGATAAAATAGGCAAGTGAAGCAAGGCAGTCTGGTGCATCATCATGGGTATTTCTCCCTTTTATCGTAAACGAATACAAATTTCTCATGAAATTCCGGTATTCTTTGCTTCTGCATCCTGTATCTCTAAAATACCAATCTCTTATCGAACCAGCTTTATCCCATATCCTTTGTTTCTTTCTTTTATCTGTTGGCGCGTATTTTGAAACAAGATTTATTTTCTTCCCTTTTTCTTTTAAAAGTGCATCAACCTCATCCTTATATCCTTCTCCACCCTGATTAGACTCGAAATATGCACTTCCAACATCGTGTTCAATAATCATATTAACAACTTTTGGTTTTGTAATTTTCTTTTCTGAACTATCGAATACAACATCGTCAATGTATACGGATCCATCTTCATACATATACGCAACAGCAAACGCTAAATTATCCTCACCGCCAAGTGCCACATCACACGCTGCGCATATTCTATACGGTTCTTCTGCTGGAAGAACTCCATTGTAAAATTTCATGTGTTCCGAATTGAAAACTGCACCGTCACGTTCAATTGGTTCCTGCTGACACTGCGCGTACCAACCTGCCATGTCATCGTTTTCTTCAAATTTTGCTCTTTCAATCCTGTAATATTTTGTCGAATACCCGACTCCGTATTCATAATCGAAGTTGCTCTCGTCTGTGACTGGATCCAATGCAGGTATTTTTAAAACATCCCAGCGTATATCTTTCGCTTCTGGATTATTTTCCAAAAAATCCCTACGGTCCATGTAAATATCTTTTAAGCTCCAGATTGTTCCATTGTAGATAACCTTACATTTTTCTTTTTTTCGTTTCATGACATTATTGTCAAAAACAATCTGTTTTCTTCGGAGAATATCTGGATTTAACACATCCTGTATTCCCTCTAAGATATCGTCAATAATAAGCCATCCATATGCATCGTATTCACCATTTAGACCAGCAGTAAGTCCTTTTCCAGAAAGAGATTTATATTTTTTCTTTCTTTGCAGATCTACTTTATTATTTTTCGCATCCGTGTCAACAATAATCGCTTTTGGAAACACATCAGAAAAGCAATAAATAGGATCTGTCCAGATTTCTATTACACCTTCAAGAAAGGCTCCTCCAAGTCCCTCTTTGTAAGTAACATAAAGATTGCTTGCTTCTGTATTTCTAGCGCATTTCCACGAAGTTGCAAGTGTTAATTCCTGCGATTTACCAACTCGCGCCGGCATATGAATAAAAAGTTCGTCCAGCTCATCGTCTTCAAGCATTTGTAACTTGTCTGTTACCAGCTTCAGTGTTTTTCTTCTTGGCTCATAAAAACGATCTCTACGTTTTCTGTTCTTTTCAACATACAACATGTAGCTGTCAAGAATTTGTGGAGCTTCTGTCTTTAAAATGTTGTAATATGTATTAATCAAGCTGAATTCTGTTTTATTTTGCTGTGCAAAGTCTTCCAATTGCCCGAACGTTCCTCCGCCTGTTTGATTATAAATCAGCTGATTAATAATGTTTTTTGCTCTTGAAGATATTTTCGTTCCGTACTTGATATCTTTCTCTTCGAGAATAGCTGTTTGAACTGCCAAAGCATACGCGTCAAGAACTTGTTCATCTATCCCACATCGCCGTATATAGTCCTCATATCCATTTATCGTCTTTATCAGGTACTCACTTGCCATAACGTAAAAAAGTGCCTCCTAACTCAAATAAAAAAGTTAAGAGACACCTCTCTGTTCCATGTCCGCATCCGGGCATTGGCTTCTGTGTTTATTTTTTCCTCTCAAACAGTTCTTCCGGTAACGGCTGTCCCAGCCAACACATCCGCAGGTACTTTCTGAACGTTGGTTCACTCATTCCTGCTTTTTTACAGGCAACCGCCATCGTGATTTTATGCTGACAGTAATCATTTATTGCATTTGTGAACTTTTCTCTGTCCACTAATATACATTTTCGTCCCATGGTATCACCTTTATTCCTCTGTATGCCGCGTATTTGTGATCTTTCCATACACATCTTCATACAGTTCCTGTTTATCGCCATTGTAAGTATATTCAGCATAGATACCGTCTCCGCTGATTGTTGTGGACACCAGACATTTGTAATTCTGCAACGTTTTATTCGACCAAACCACAAATACATTGCTTAAATTAACAGGTGTCTCTGGTCTGTTCTTCTCATACCATTCAACAAGTTTCTTTTTACATACGCTCTGAAAGCGATCCATTCCTGTGATAATCATGTTTAATCCTCCTACTCCCATCCATCTTGAATCATTTTAGGTTTATACATATGTTCCGTATATCCTTGTCCGTTGCAAAGGTCGCATTCCACATCGTAATACTCGTAATCATCGCAACATTCCCAGTACTGAGCTTTATTGCGCTTCTTTGTGATTTTTCCAGTTCCACTACACTTTGGACATTTATGGATTTTATTTCCCTGTATTTCTTTCAACAATTCTGCTAAAGTTGTATTCTCTCCGTAAGTTTTACATAGCCTTACAGCATCACATATTTTCATAAAATTTATTTTACCACCCTTTCCTTGTGACTTGTAATTTTCACACCATCTTTAATCTTCCTGATTGTCACCGTGTACCCGGATTCTGCCAGTTGTGCCATCCGGTCAAGGTTTATCAGGATATTTTCTTTGATTTTCATTTCTTCCCCCGATTTGTCCATATCAATACCCTTTCGCATCGTAAGTCATAGTTTTTCCGCATTTCACACATTTGCAGATATACTCACGCTTGTGTGTGTCAAAGTGTTTCCGGAATCTATGCTTACAGAATTTTTGTTTTATCAGAAAATAGATTTTTTCAAAAATCACGTTTTTTCTCCTTTTCCTTTGTAGTGAGCGTAGGTGGATTCGAACCACCAACATATAGAGTCAAACTCCACCGTTCTGCCATCTGAACTACACGCCCATGTCCACGGGAATCTGCAAGTCTGAAAACAGTTTCCCGTGCCGCTACGGTTCTTTAGACACATCCATCTGTAACTCTGAGAAAGTAACTCTTTTGGTGACTCCGCAGCTAAAACACCACTTTTCACATTTTTACTTGAAATAGGTACTACAAATACAAAATGTTGATTAAAATAAAGGTTTTTTCAAACACAGTCATGGTTTCCCATTATCCATCATAGTAGGAATCATATTCGGCCAGTGCGACGATAAGTCTGAGCTTCCGGTTGCGACCCTTGGCTTCTTACCGCTGTCAAAGCACACACGGGATTGATACCCGTAAATTTCACGGTTCTTTCAGAATATCTTTATTTTAAAGAGACTATGCATCTCTCTCAAAAGAAATATCGCATCTGTGCCATACCGCTACTTTAACAGATTTCTTGTGTTATACCCCGATTTCTCAGGTTCAAGGCAAATCAGCTTGTTTGAGTTTTTCAGCCGGTCCGTGGTCTCTCACACCGCTCACCAAACTGGATTATTCCTGCACCGCAGGCGTCTATTCATCGCTGACCACAAGGATCCTGCTTTTGACCTCTCTATGATGATACACTGCAGGGCATTGTTGACGGGTTCCCGTCTTCTCCACTGGAATCACTCCCGGTAGAAAGTATCGGTTGACCCAGTATCCCGAATCAACCTTACTTATTCACCGCTGCATCTCAGCAGGACTGAAAAATCCATCTTCACTGAGTTGACCATGTTTGAAAACCGTTATCCGGACTCGAACCGGAATCTTTAAAAGAGAGGGATCCTTTTACTGCTTTGCCGTTAAGCTATAACGATAAATCACGGTTTTTTCTGTATACGTAGGAACTTACCAAATTTCACTTTTAAGGAGATTTTATGAAAATGACAAAAAGTAACTGCTTTCAGAAACCGTGAAAACTGAAAAGCTGTCGTTCGGATTCGAACCGATACCACCAGAAAGAACATTTCAAAAGAAAGTGTGGTTTCCACATCGACAGCAAGTAGGCACAAGCGGAATCGAACCGCTATCCCGGCAGACGAGGTGAATTTTTAGCCGGTGTCTTTCCATTAGACCATGTGTCCATGTCCATAGGATACCCCCGTCAAAAGTACCCTATGCCGCTACAATTCTTTTTTAAGTGCAACTTTGCAGCTAAAAGCACTCACGCTGACTGTTGCGTGAAGTCGCCGCCCGGATTCGAACCGGGAACCTACTCTAAGAAAGGATTAAAAGAAAAGTTGCTCTTCCAATTGAGCTATGACGACATTTTTGTGGCTGTATCGGTTAAATCAGGTTATGACAACAGTTATTTTCCGGCAGCCACCGCCCGGAAGTTGGCAGGGTGGGATTTGAACCCACGAACCAATTGGAACCGATTTACAGTCGGCTTGCTTTGACCACTTGCATACCTGCCAAGAACTACCGGATAGGTGACAGCTACCCGGTGTTTTACCGCCTTTAACGGTCATCCTTTCGAAAAAGACAGGGTTGAATTTCACATCTGCGGATAAATTAAATATAAAAAGGAGTACTTATTGCAGTATGCCAAACTGCAATGGGGATGGCAGGTATCGAACCTGTGACACGCTGAATATAAGCCAGCTGCTCTACCACTGAGCTACATCCCTCAACCGTCTCCAGGACGGTTAGCAGCATTATTTATCGTGTTGTGCGCTACACTATGCGGTTATTTAAGTTTCCTATCGTGTTACCGCCAATCTACACGCTGTTCTTTTTTCCTCAAACAGTAGTTGGAGATTTTAAAGTCTTTACTGACTATTCTTTCGGCATCCGGTAGATGAATGGAGAAATGATTTCTATTTTGGGGCTTTCTCCGTCAACCACTGAGATTCCGTGTTGAATACCTGCTTTTCTTATTTCTTCGAGGAGTTCTTCTGTCGGTTCGACATTATTGCAAACCATGACCGGCATCAATGCACGATGTATTTCTTCGAACACTTCTTTTGCTCTTTCGGGTGTCTCGTATCGTCCAAGGACATCCCGTACACCGCGATCACTGGTACAGATGCACTCGCTGTCAACATATACCTCGCAGTTATCAAAGTTGATCGATCGCGTTCCTGTCTGATTAATTATTCTCATCGCGCCGCCTCCTGTGATCCATCTGGCATTTAAACAGTTCAGCTATGTTTGACCGTTCCTGTCGGATCCCGTGTCCCTGACGGAATAACTCGCACTCAAGAATCTCTCCGCAATGGGTGCATTCATCGTTGATTTCTTTTCCGGCGATTCTCATGTGTTCAAAACCTCTCTACGTGAATTTGTATACATACTGGACACTGTCTTTTCTGAATGCAGCAACGATTTTTCCTTTCAACGAAAGATACATGAATCGATTCTCTGGATCCTTTGTTATCTCATCTGCTTCGATATGAAATACTCCGTCCTTAGTCTGAACAAGGCACATCGGAAGCCAATGTTTTTCAGCATATATTATCTCTTGTTCTGGATAGTTTCGAGACATATACGAATCAAGAGATTTCTTCGGATCAAAAAGTGGACTAAATTTCGACAGAATGAATGTTCCACTAGGAATTTCTATATATTCACCATTAAAAGTCTTGAATTTCACTACATTTTTCTGCTCGTCATACTTTTGGCTCGAACATTTTACGATGCATTTTGCACCGCTTGGCATTTCTAACAGGTAGTCGTCCGGACCATATTCTCTTTTCTTCTTACTTTCCATGGCATACCCCTTTTTGTCTTCTTTCTTCATCCATGTCTTTTTTCACAAGTCTTCTCATGTACTCAGAAACTGACATAGACTTTTGAAAAGATTTTCGTTTTAAATATTCTTCTTCCTTATCGTTTATTCTAAAACGAATTATTTTTTCTTTGATATCGCACGATGTTCTCATTTTCTCGGTCTTCCTTCACACATCTTTTCCGCTGTCAATGCGTCTATAATTGACATCCTCTTTTTATTGATTCTATATAGCACCATTGAAAGAGAAACTCCGTATTCTCTGCACCACTCTTCCCTTGTCTTTTCGATTCCGTTTATTTTCCATGAAATTAATTTTCGTTTTTTCCATTCCGAACTCGGCCTTTTATTATTTGCCTGTGTCTTTGCATCAACCCATCTGCAATTATCCGGTTCGTAATTTCCATTCGGATCGATTCTATCCAATGTACATTTTGCGAATTCTGCGTTGTAATCGTATCCATTTTCCATAGCCCATTGATAGAACCGTGAAAAATCATATCTCCACTCATCACATACCCGAATTCCTCTCCCGCCGTAATTTCTATAATTTTCTTTATTTTCATAATAGCATCGGTTTAGCATAGAACTCCACACTTTATATAATCTGTCTCCGCTATGACCGTGTTTTCTGTTGCTTTCGCTCAGTAGTTCTTTCTGAAGACATCCACAGCTTTTCACTATTCCTCTATTCCACTGTGTACATTCATACGGTTTTATTTTTCCGCAATCACATTTGCAAACAAAAGCCTTGTGCCCATTTTCTAACCTTGTGAGTCCTACCACAGTGAGAAAATTTTTCTTTTTTCCAATGAAACTTTCGTCATATACAGTCCTATTTTCCATCATTTGTTTCCTTTTCTGTGGTACAAAAAGTTTTTCTGGCGGAGATTCGGAGGACTAAGTAAGGCGGTTTTTCGATTTCCACCAGACCCCCTCCCCCAGTGTTATCGAACATATGTATCTATTGGACAAATCATTGTTTGTCTTATAGATCACTGTTTATTTTCATGCACTTCTGCCAATTCTGGTAATGGTTTTTGTGCATCTTTTTCCACCTTCAAAAACTCACTGCTTTTTGCATCGTTTTGGCTGATTTTGCACACTTCTGAGCCACCCAGCTGCGGTAACTGATCCGCCGATAATGCTCTTTTCGGTGCTGTTTCTCTGGTAACTCCTGGCATATTCCACAAATGGTTGCGATTCAGGATTGCCAGTGGCTTTACTGGGTTGATGCTCTTGTCTAATAGAAGTGCTTCTAATGACTGTTCATTATCTCTACTTATAGTTTTTGCGAGGTCTAAAGCTCTTTTGCTTAGTGTTTCACTACTACTACCATACCCTATAGCATTATATTTACTATCTGAATCCCAGTTATAAATAGTCTGTGTGTTAATTCCAGTCATATCAGAAAAGCCTTTTATAGTTATCTGCTGCTTGTGTTTTACACATAGCTTTTTATATACCTCGTATGCTTTCAAAACTTTTTCCGCGTTATATTCGTCATGCTCCGCAGGATGTTTTTTTAGCATACTCTTGTTTCCCCTGAACAGCTTTTCATTAATCTCCAGAAGTGTATACAGCCATATACTCGGCGGTATCTCGGTAGGATCCGTGTCTGTCTCCTGGCAGCAGTCGAAAAGGATGTCTTCTGCAAGTCTTTCAAGGTTATCAACGGTAACTTCGATGTTGTTGTACTCGGTCGGTATGTTTCTCGGATCTGTCAACCGTCTTGGGTCATCTGGTCCAGCTACTGTTCTTCTTTTTCTTGCCATGCTCTCCAACCTCCTTTCTGATCTGCAAATAAAAAAACTCATCAATCCGACAAAATCACTTGTCAGGTTGATGAGTTCTGATCGCTTTCTGGTCTATGCTCTAAGGTCTTCAGGATCCTGTTGGGATCCCTCGCTTTCGATTGCTCCCAGCGTGTCTGCTGGTTGCTGCATGTCCTAATCAATTCCCTTTTCTGTTTTCCGTTGAGTCAACTATACACCAGGAACAAAAAAAACGCAATACCCAATTTAAAAATTTATTTCCCCTTGTGTGCCATTATAAAAAAATAAATAAATAAAAATTACTATACGCGGGCGCTTCTTCCCTCTTTGTTTTATTATTATATATATTTTTTCTTTATAATCTTTCTTTCTATTCTTTTTCTATTTCTTTGCTTCTTTCTTTGTCTTTTTCTGTCTTTCTTTCTATCCACTTTCTTTTTTGCCGTTTTGGGGCTTGTGTGTACTATATGTTGCACTAATGGTTGTACTGTATGCATTGATACATATACTGGAAATGCAGAATTTATAATGGCTTACGTGTGTTTTGTGGGTGATCGGTTTTCTGTTCACTGGTTGTATTGCATATTGACTTTCATACTTTTCCATGCTATATTCTATATATC
>ERZ1026898.466-NODE-466-length-24661-cov-7.359546_pt1 | contig 24661 bp, 19 predicted proteins | sample MGYA00380178_ERZ1026898 | MGnify/ENA primary metagenome ERZ1026898 (study PRJEB33269, sample SAMEA4719814) | human gut metagenome | biome: human-associated habitat; feature: organic feature; material: feces | place: Cameroon | collected 2013-10 ...
TCCAGAAAAAGGCAAAGAAAAAACCTCGGAACCATTGTGATTCCAAGGTTTTTTCGTGGTGGAGACTGCTGGACTCGAACCAGTGACCTCCTGCGTGTGAAGAACTGCGTAATGACTGGTGCAGGCAGTCATAGTTGCCGCGTCCCGCATTGTCACAGGCCGTTTGCCCCACCGCAAAGGCTCAAGCTGTACACCGCAACAGCGGTTTACAGCCTAAAAAAGCCCGACACATAACACCATCCAACATCTGGTAAATCAAGCTAACACCACGCGGGGAAGATCGCGGGGCTTTGTGTTGGGTTTCGCTGTACTCATTGCCATTGCGTTAACCTTTGGCGACATTCGCCAGAGGTTAATGGGGCGATTAAATGTCCCGAAGCCATCCCTGCGCCCGTCGACGGATGTGCCATCCATTATAAATGCCTCTACAGGTAAAACCGTGGACAGCGACAAAGCCCACCATCTCCTGCCGCAGAGACGGCTCTGCCATCATTGCAACCTGTTTAAAATAATATATTATAACGCACTTTTCATCGGAATAGATGTCCACAAAGAAACTTTTTCACTTTGCTGCTATGACATGCAGCAGGATATACTCTTCCGCGCTCAGAGAAGGGGGAGCAGACTATGCGCAGATCCTCAACTATTTAAATGCAGTGCGAAAGGCATCGGCAAAGATGTGCAGGTTGCATGCAGTTATGAGGCGGGGTGCCTCGGATTTGCGCTGTATCATAAATTAACCCGGCATGGGGTGAATTGAGTTATTTGGACCCCACCACAATGTCAAAGCCATCTGGAAAGAAAAAAGCCAAAACCGATAAGCGTGATGTAGAGATGATTGCACTCTGGTTGGCTTATCACACCTACAGCCCTGTCCATGGCAAGGAACAATGTCCGGCAAAGATGTGATGCACCGACCTCACTTATGCTCTTGTACCTGTCAGGCACATTACCGGAAGCGTCTGGCGGAACATCCAGTCCAGCGTATTAGGCGACATAGGAGAACAAAGTACCATGCAGGATGCTAATATCCTACACGGTGTCAAAATCATTATGCCACAGCACACGGGCTCACATGCGCAAAATTCACAAGGCGACTTTGCCGTTGACATTATATACTACATGTGATAGCATACTTCCAGAGCACGAGCTACCATGGTAGCTGGCATGGAGCGGTGTTTGTTGAAAACAGTCGTGCTTGTGAACTGCTGGCTAATCCCCGAACTCTCGGGAAATTATGCTGGTGAAAACGCAAATATTCTGATTCGTGGAAAAAGAATCGAAGCAATTATTCCAACTGGCTGGGAGGCATCTGAGTCGGCTAATGAGTGCTATGACTGCAAGGGTATGACACTGCTGCCGGGACTGCACAATATTCACACACATCTGAACTATGGCTACTACAACGGTGTTATTCGGCTAAACGACTTCAAGTTGATGCTGCGTTCCTCCCGCCGCTTTCTGGACTACGGTATCACCACGATTCGAGACATGGGGTCTCCCAAGCGGGTATCGACTTATGTGCGGAACGCCATTAATAGCGGCCTGTTTCCGGAACAGAGGTATATCGCACCCGGCAAGGGAACTGCGGTATCCTCCGATGACGCAGTATCATTTCCCAGTACGGCGTTACCGACGCGCTCATCATCAACAACTGTCAGGCGGCCACCAGTCTGCGGAGCAATCTGGAGAGCCGGGCGCTTTCCTGACAGCGCGGTATCAAGAAAGAGATCGACAAAAGAAATATTTTTGAGGAGGATATGCTATGACTGAAAAAGGAAAGCTGAGCAAGGAGCTGCTGTACGCGCCGGAGAACGGCTATGACCGCCTGCCGGAGAGCGAAAAGGCCGCCATGCACGACTACTGCGAGGCCTATAAGGACTTCCTGAACCACGGCAAGACCGAGCGCCTGTGCGTGGATTACTGCATCGAGCTGGCGAAGCAGCATGGCTTTGTGGAGCATAAGCCCGGCATGCCGCTGAAAACCGGCGACAAGGTGTACTGCAACAACCGGGGCAAGGGCATCATGCTGGCCGTGATCGGCAAGGAGCCGCTGTCCAGGGGCGCTAATATCGCCGCCGCCCACACAGACGCGCCCCGTCTGGATCTGAAGCCCCGTCCCCTGTATGAGGACACGGAGCTGGCCTATCTCAAGACCCATCACTACGGCGGCATCCGCAAGTACCACTGGGTCACCATTCCCCTGGAGCTCCACGGCGTGGTGACGCTTGCCGACGGCACGGTGATGCCCGTCCATATCGGCGACAAGCCCGAGGATCCCCAGTTCATCATCAATGACCTGCTGCCCCACCTGGGCCGTGAGCAGGGCAAGAAGCCCCTGAACGAGGCCATCCCCAGCGAGAGCCTGAACATTCTGGTGGGCTCCATGCCGGTAACGGATCAGGACGAGAAGAAGCGCTTCAAGCTGGCCGTCATGCAGCTTCTGCATGAGAAGTACGGCATGGTGGAGGAGGACTTCATCTCCGCCGAGCTGGAGGCCGTCCCCGCCGGTCATGCCCGCGATATCGGCTTTGACCGCAGCCTGATCGCCAGCTATGGCCACGACGACCGCGTCTGCGCCTATGCCGAGCTGGCAGGTATCTTCGACGCCAGGGAGCCCCAGCGTACCGCCGTGTGCATCTTCGCCGACAAAGAGGAGATCGGCTCCGAGGGCGTGTCCGGCATGCAGTCCGGCGCCTTTGACAAGTTCATGGGCGAGCTGTGCGACAGTCAGGGCGTGCTGCTGCGGGATTGCTTCGCCAATTCCTTCTGCATCAGCGCCGATGTGACCGCCGCCTACGATCCCAACTTTGCCGAGGTGTATGAGAAGAACAACTCCGCCTACGTCAACTACGGCATCGGCCTGTGCAAGTATACCGGCGCAGGCGGCAAGTCTGGCTCCTCCGACGCCAGCGCCGAGGTGGTGGGCAAGCTGCGCCGCCTGCTGAATGAGGAGAACATCTTCTGGCAGATGGCCGAGCTGGGCAAGACCGACGCCGGCGGCGGCGGTACCGTGGCCAAGTACATGGCCAACCGCAACATCGACACCATCGACGCGGGCGTGCCCGTGCTGAGCATGCATGCCCCTTATGAAACCGTGGCAAAACTGGACTGCTATATGATATACCGGTGCATGAAAGCGGTATTTGAAAGAGCATAACATTCCAGAGCACCGCGACATTCTATGACCAGTTCTTTAAAGCGCAGAAATCTACACTGCCCCGATCAATTACCGGACGCAGGGGCTTCTCAAAGGAAGCGATGCTCTGTGACTTTCTCGTCATGAAGCGCGAGGGCTTTGGGTACATCACAGACTTGATGGACTATCTGGAGAGCAATCGCATCATCACCCATTAACATCCTACATGGTGTCAAAATCATTATGCCACAGCACACGGGCTCACATACGCAGAATTCACAAGGTAACTTTGCCGTTGACATTATATGCTACATGTGATAATATACCACCGGAATACATGCTACCATGGTAGCAAATATGGGGTGATGTTTCATGAAAACAGTCTTGCTTGCGAACTGCCGGCTGATCCCCGAGCTCTCGGGAAATTACGCTGGTGGAAATGCAGACATTCTGATTCGTGGAGAATGGATCGAAGCAATTATTCCGACTGGCCGTGAGGTATCGGAGACGGTCGATGCGTGCTACGACTGCAAGGGTATGACGCTGCTGCCGGGGCTGCACGATATTCACACACATCTGAACTACGACTACTACAACGGGGTCATCCGGCTAAACGACTTCAAGCTGATGCTGCGTTCCTGCTTGAGCGCCCGCCGCTTTCTGGACTACGGTATCACCACGATCCGGGACATGGGGTCTCCCAAACGGGTATCGACTCATGTACGGGACGCCATCAATAGTGGTCTGTTTCCGGGACCGCGAATTGTCAGCGGCGGAATGATCCTTTGCCCGCAAAACCGGGATGTACCGTCCGACCCAAACTGCTTTCTGCGCTATTTCTCTGGGGTGGATGACATCATCCGGAAGGTGCGCGAGGAGATCGGCGGAGGTGCTGACTACGTCAAGTTGTACGCATCGGGAGAGCCGCCTGAGATCCTCCCTGAAGAAATGGAAGCCGCTGTCCGCTTAGCTCATCTGCGCGGGAAAAAGGTGGCCGTCCACGCTCACGATCCGTCCGCCATTCACATGTGTGTAGAGATGGGCGCGGATACCATTGAGCATGGCTCATTCATCCGCATGGAGGATATTGAGGCCCTTAAGGATGAACATGCATATCTGGTGCCGACTCTATCGATCCTCTCGCCGGAAGTACGGATGTCCGGCGTCACATCGGAGCAGAAGGCGGTCATGCTTAAGCCTCTGCTGGATGCAAATGCCAAAAACATTACCGCAGCTTACCGGGCCGGTCTCAAACTTGGCTTTGGAACAGACACTGATATTGTGGATCTGGAGGGACACACTGGCCTGGAATTCAAAATGCGCAAGGAATACTGCGGCATGAGCAATATTGACATGCTGCTTCAGGCCACCAAGTACAGTGCCCGGATCTGCGGGCTTGAGAATGTTACCGGTGAGATAAAACCCGGACTGGCTGCTGATCTGATCCTGATGAACGGAAACCCGGACGAGGATATTTCCGTAATGTATGAGAAACCCCGATTAGTCTTTGTCCGGGGACAGTACTATCTTCCTCAGTGACCCTTTCGCTCTCATTTCGAAACTCACAAGTGAGCCAGTTCCTGAACCATGCAGGTTTTAAGAGAACAGATTATTGATGCGGCTTGCATGTAATCCGTACTGCACATAAACATTTCGCAAACAAAGAGAAGCTGTTGGTCAAATTCCGGCAGCTTTTCTTTCCGATAACCGCAATAAGTCCGGGAGGTCTCATAAATATGTCATTACGAGCACGGTTGGATCGATTTGAAGGTCTCGCCGAAAACCAGTCGGCAGCGCAGGATCTGCGGAAAATGCTGCCGGGAATGCTGGTAGAACAGGTGGCCGCTATTCTGCTGGAAAATGTCAATGTATTTGTTACGGGCTTTATCTCCACGGCTGCCATTGCGGGAGTGGGGCAGATCAATACTGTCAACAGCGTATTGATGAATCTGTTTCAGGCGTTTGCTATCGGAGGAACGGTTTTGGTAGCCCAAAACGCCGGCGCTTCTCGAAAGAAAGATGCTTCACACGCGGCTTATGCGGCGCTGCTGATGGGCGGGCTGGTGAGTCTGCTGCTGACAGCAGTCGTGTGGATGCTGCACGGCACCATCGTCCACCTTTTGTTCGGCGGGGCGGAGGCCGACGTGCTGGAAAATTCCGTTCTTTACTTCCGATATACTGCCCTGACACCGCCGCTGTGGTTTATATACTTCCAATGCTGCGGCTTTATGCGGGGAGCGGGAGATACCCAACGTCCGATGTTTGTCAGTATAGCCCTGAACGTATCCAGTATGGTACTGAATTTGCTGTTTGCCTTGGGTAATATGGGCGTGAAAGGCCCGGCGCTGGCCTATCTCCTGTCGGTCGCCATCGCGGCGGTATCGTCACTGGTCATGGTACTGCGGCGCGGCTTTGCGTTTCGGCCCGAGGCATGCTCGGGGGCAGTGCTGCGCCAGTGTCTAAAGCACATCGGCGGCGTAGCCTTCCCTTCTTCGGCAGAGAACCTAATGTTCAACGGAAGCCGCATTATCCTGCAGATTTTTCTGGCGGGTATGGGCAAGGCCATGATCTCTGCCAATTCCGTATTCAATTCCGTGAACGGTATCTTCAATGTGCCGGTAATGGCGCTGTACTACCTCACGGTGCCCGTGGTCAGCCGCTGTGCCGGTGAAGGCGATAAGGAAAAGACCGCAAAAGCGCTGCGATTCGTATCCCGTAAGACCTTCGTATGGTCTGTTCCGGTGGCGCTGGCCCATTTACTGTTGGCCATCCCGGGCGCATATATCTTCACCCGCGATGCGGAAGTGATCCGCATTGCCGCGGGGATGCTGGCGCTGTATGCCGCGTTTGCTCTGTTCCAAAACGGCAGCTTTATTCTTCCCAACGGCTTCAAGGCGGTAGGGGACGCCAAGTTTGCCATGGTGCTTTCCTCCATCACGGCATGGGGCATCCGCGTGTTGGGCACATGGGTGCTGGGTGTGCAGCTTGGATGGGGAGCCTACGCCATCGCCTTGACACAGGGGCTGGACAGTCTGCTGCGGGCAGTCGTATATCAGCAGCGGTTCCGTCGGGGTGATTGGCTGAGACCAATGTTTGGTGATAGCTCCGCCGAAGAATAACGCAGTCTGCATCACTTTATTTGAATAAAATCAGGTGAATTTTCCCGCCAGCTCTTGTGCTTTACTTATTTATTCGATATAATTATTTTTATAAGTACCATCGAAGGAGAGCACTTAATGAAGGGGAAGGACTTAACCGAACGAGTCTATCGGGAAATCAAGCGTGACCTGATGCTGCGTAAGCTGCCCAGCAGCGAACTGTTCAGCGAACAGATGCTGGCGGATTGGTATCACTGCAGCCGCACGCCCGCCCGGGAAGCTGCCGGCCGGCTGGTATCCGAGGGTTTTCTCAACAAGTATCCAAGCAAGGGATATATTGTCCGGCTGCCGACGGATCGCGAAATGAACGAGATGCGGTATTGTCGGTATGTGCTGGAGATTGCAGCACTGCGTCAAACCGTCCATATGGCCTATGTGGAGGACTTTCACCGGCTGTACAACCTGCTGGACAGGACATATGACGATCCGGAACTGGCCTATTTTTCAAACATGACGTTTCATTATGAACTGGCCAAGCTGTCCGGAAACGAAACCATTGTGTCATATATTGAGCGGCTTTTGGGGCTGATGATTCGTGGAGAAAGCACACCCATTTATCGCGGCAGCGCGTATCTGGGCGACAGACTACCGGAAAACGATATTGCCCCTGCGGAACAGCCGTCACAAGAACTGCACCGTAAGATCGTGGACGCACTCGTCTCCCGCGATTTGAAGAGCGCCGTACGATACCTGAGTCTTGATATTTATCCCGACATCAAAGAATCGGAAAAAATTGTAGGATCTTCCGGTGTAGCCGATGATATTCTTGGGCCAATATCAACATAAGATAAGGAATCTTTCAGGAACTGGCAGTTGTTTTGTTTGGCTAAACAAAACAACTGCCAGTTCCTGTTTAAAATGACGAAATTTTCAAAATGATGATGCTTTCTGTTGACAATAACAGTTTTGGTCATTAAACTATTAAACATCAACTACCATGGTAGCTGATGCACGAATAAAATGCAACAAATAATGGAGGAATGAGCCCATGAAAAAGTGTCTCGCTCTTTTGCTGGCGCTGGTCGTTCTGGTGATGGCCGGCTGCGCAAGCAATAATGATCCAGCCCCTGTGCCAGAAGGCGCCCGGGAGTCTATTACGCTGGCCAACACGTCGACTATCCCCGATTATGACCCCATGAACTGGTATCTGACCAGCCAGAGCACCATGTTCACCAATGTGTACAGCACACTGGTGGATGTGATTCTTGAGGATGACCTGTCTATCACCTGTCGTCCAAATCTGGCAAAGAGCTGGGAAACCGAAGAAGATGGCCTGGTGTGGGTGTTCCACCTGAACGAGAATGCCGTGTATTCCGACGGCAGCAAGGTCACGGCAGATCACGTCAAGACCTGCTTTGAGCGGCAGATGACCAATCCCTATACTATGAGCTACGTGGCAATGATCGATTCCATCGAAGTCCGTGACGAGAATACCGTGGCCTTCCGTCTGGCCTATAACTGGCCCAGCGTGCCTAACTGCTGGTATATGATCGCCATTTACAATGTCGATCTGTACGATGCAGACAAGGATACCTACATCAAAAATCCCGTGGGCAGCGGCCCCTATACCCTCACCAGTCTGGATGAGACAGCCGGCACCATGACCATGACTCTGAAGGACAACTGGTGGGGTGATGAAAAGCCCGCCATCAAGACCATCAATGTCCGTACCATTACCGACCCCAGCACACTAGTCATTGCCTTGCAGAACGGCGAAATTGACGTAGCCAGTCTGACCGGCAGCAACCTGCGGTTGGTGGAGGGTGACAAGAATCTGGTGATGAAGCAGTCTATTTCCATCGTTCCCTTCCAGCTGCTCATCAATGCCAATACTGAGCCGCTGAATAACGGCAAACTTCGGGAGGCAATCTCCTATGCCATCGACTACGATGCCATCCGCAATGCGACCTGCAGCGGCTATGCATCCAGCAAAGACAGTACGATTGTTTTTGCCACGCCGGAGATGGATATCCCGGCCGAGGTGCAGCAGTACAGCTATGACCCCGACCGGGCCCGCCAGCTGGTAGAGGAGAGTGGCCTGCCTACCCCTGTGGATGTGGGCGAGATCATCGGCGGCACCAGCAATGGCAGTGCCGAGATGGTACAGCAGTATCTGGAGGCCGTGGGCATTCAGGCCAAAGTCACTTCTTATGAGACCAACACCATGGTGCAGATGCTTATGAGTGGTCAGTTCGGATTGGGTATCACTACCGGTGCCGGTGGCCAGAGCGCTTTCGAGAATCTGCTGAATTATTACGGCACCAACCAGCCCTATAACTTCAACAAGTTCAGCAACGCGGAAGTTGACGCTATTCTCGAGCAAATGCAGTATACCTCCGACGCAGCGGAAACGCAGGCTCTGCTGACACAGGCCCTGAACATTATTGTGGCGCAGCATACCAATTTGAACTTGGGCGTGTCTGCACAGTACACCGTGTACCGGACCGGTCTGGAGGTTCCTCCAATCTACAACGGCGTGGATATGATCCGCGTAAAATAACAGAGGCATCATTCCGGATATACGGCGGCACAGATAGGATACTGTCTGTGCCGCCTGACTTAAAGGAGTAACCCATGACAAAATATATTATCAAACGCCTGCTGCTGGTGATCCCGATGGTGCTGGGCGTGGCGATCATCGTGTTCTCCATCATCAATGCCATTCCCGGAGATCCGGGCCGCCGGATGCTGGGGCCTATGGCCACGCAGGAGCAGGTAGATCTGCTCAACGAGCAGCTGGGCTACCATCTGCCCTTTGTGCAGCGGCTGGGCAACTATCTCAATGATCTGATCCATCTGAACTTCGGCAATTCCTATCAGGACGGATCGCCTGTGTTCGAGAAGATCATGCACAACTTCCCTTACACACTGCGGCTGGCTGTTTTACAAACCATCACCTACTCCATTATCGGTATTGCGCTGGGCGTCTTCTCGGCGGTAAAGCAATATTCGGCGCTGGACAACATTGTCCGGGTCGTCAGCATCGCACTGGCGGCATTCCCGGGATTCTGGGTGTATATGGTAGCGTTGCTGGTATTCTCCCTGTATCTGGGGTGGCTGCCCTCCAGCGGTGCGGATTCCTGGCAATGTTACATCCTGCCGGTAGGCTGTGCAGGTATTTTGTCCGCATCATCCCTGCAGCGTCTGACCCGTACCACCATGCTGGAATCCATCCGGCAGGACTTTGTGCGTACCGCACGTGCCAAGGGATGCGCCGAGGGCACGGTGATCTGGAAGCACGCCTTCCTCAACGCCATGCTGCCGGTGCTGAATCAGGTGGGTATCAGCTTTGGCATGCTGTTGGGCGGCACCGTCATTGCGGAGTCCGTGTTCGGCATGCCGGGACTGGGGACAGTGATCATCACCGCTGTCAACTCCAAGGATGTCCCAATGGTCATGGCCGCCACCGTATTTCTGGCGGCGATCTTCTGCTTACTGGTGGTGCTGCTGGACGTGATCACCGCGTTGGTAGATCCTCGCGCCAAGGCCAAGCTGACGAAATGAGGAGGTACAGAACATGAAAAACGATTCCCCTCTGCTGACCAGCAAACGCAGCCGCGGCCGCGAGATCTGGTCTCTGTTCAAGCGCAATAAACCCGCCATGGTAGGGCTGGTATTGTTTATATTCATCGTGTTGGTGGCAGTATTTGCCGATGTCATCGTGGACAGCCGGATGTGCTATGAGTTTACCGGTGCGCCGCTGGAAGCGCCATCGGCCCAGCACCCGTTCGGCACAGATAATCTGGGGCGCGATCTGTTTGCCCGTATCGTCCACGGCAGCCGGTATTCTCTGGTCATCGGCATCTCCGCCACCGTTCTGTCGCTGGCTATTGGCGCATTCATCGGCGCGGCCTGCGGCTATTTCGGCGGCTGGCTGGACAATGTAGTCATGCGCCTGTTTGACGTCATTGCCTCCATCCCCGGTATGCTGCTGATCATGGTACTGGTGATGGCACTGGGCGTAGGCGTACAGAACCTGATCTATGCGCTGCTCATCAGCGGCGTACCCGGCTATGCGCGGTTTGTTCGTTCCACCATCCTGAACCTGACGGATATGGAATATGTGCAGTGCGCCAAGTCCTACGGTACCAGTAGTTTTAAGATCATTCTGCGGCATGTGCTGCCCAATGCTCTCGGGCCGATCATCATCATGCTGGCCGGTTCCGTTTCCGGTACGATCCTGGGCGCAGCCAGCTATTCCTTTATGGGCTTCGGTGTACAGCAGCCCACCCCCGAGTGGGGCGCCATCATCTCCGCTTCCCGGCAGTTTATGCGGCTCTCTCCTACCTACGCCATTATCCCCGGTATGGCCATTGTGATCACGGCCATGAGCATCAATCTGGTGGGTGATGGTCTGCGGGACGCCCTTGACCCCCGACTGAAAGACTGAGGTAACGTGATATGAAGGAAACGATCATACAGAATACGCCGGATACTCCGGCAGTGGATGTGCGGGATCTGTCGGTAGAGTATCATTCCGGCGGCAGCGTGGTAAAAGCTGTAAATCATGTGAGCTTCACTCTGTCCCGCGGCCGGAGTCTGGGATTGGTAGGTGAGACAGGCGCCGGCAAGACCAGTACCGCTCTGGCTCTGATGCGTTTGCTGCCGGATCGGGTCAGTCATGTGCCCAACGGCGAGATATATCTCAAGGGTGACAATATTATGGCCGTGCCGGAGAGTCACATGAAACTCATGCGGGGCGAGATCATATCCATGATCTTTCAGGATCCCATGACGGCCCTGAATCCCATTATGACCGTGGGCGACCAGATCCTTGAAGCGGTAAAGATCCACGATACCCAGCACCGATCCAAGGCAGAGCTGGAGCGCCGCGTGGAGGAGGTGCTGGAGCTGGTAGGCATTCCCGCCCAGCGGAAGGGAGACTACCCGCTGCAATTTTCCGGCGGCATGAAGCAGCGTGTGGTCATCGCCATTGCACTGGCCTGTTCGCCGGATATCCTCATCGCCGACGAGCCCACCACCGCATTGGATGTGACCATTCAGGCGCAGGTGCTGGCTCTTATTGAGGAGCTGCGGCAGAAGCTGGGCACCTCCATGATCATGATCTCACATGATCTGGGCGTGGTGGTTCGCACCTGCGACGATGTGGCCATCATGTACGCAGGCGAGATCATTGAATACGGCTCAGTAGAGCAGATCTATTCTCCCGGGCAGCATCACCCTTACACCGTGGGGCTGTTCGGCGCCATTCCCAATATCCGCAGCAAAGCCAAACGGCTGACGCCCATCGACGGATTGATGCCGGATCCCACCAATCTTCCGGAGGGGTGCAAGTTTTCACCCCGCTGTCCGCACTGCACAGACATCTGCCGTCAGCAGGAACCGCCCGTCCATGAGCAAAACGGGCATCGCATCAAGTGTCATTTGTTGGGAGGGGATGAAGATTGAAACAGCAGATTCCGGTCATTGAAACCGTTGAACTGAAAAAGTATTACAAAACCAAGCGCGGCATGCTCCACGCGGTGGACGGTATCAATCTGCAGATCCTTCAGGGGCAAACGCTGGGTGTAGTGGGCGAATCCGGGTGCGGCAAGAGCACTTTGGGACGCACAGTCATCGGTTTGCACCAGCCTACCGATGGAAAGGTGCTGTTCCGCGGGCAGGATATGGCGTCCATGGGACGCCGCAGCAGGGATCGCTTCACGAAAATGAGCATGATCTTTCAGGATCCGTATTCCAGCCTGAATCCGCGCATGTGCGTGGCGGATCTGATCGCCGATCCCATGCAGGTAAATCATCTGTATTCCAACCGTCAGGACCGCTACCGCCGGGTGGCGGAGCTGATGGATACCGTGGGGTTGGCCAAACGGGTGGCCAACGCCTATCCCCATGAGCTGGACGGCGGACGGCGCCAGCGCATCGGCGTGGCCAGAGCACTGGCGGTAGACCCGGAGTTTATCGTGTGCGACGAACCGGTGTCGGCGCTGGATGTGTCAATTCAGGCCCAGATCCTGAACCTGCTGATGGATCTGCAGGATGAAATGGGGCTGACGTATATGTTTGTTACCCACGACCTCAGCGTAGTGAAGCACATCAGCACCAATATCATGGTGACATATCTGGGCAAGTGCGTGGAGATCGGCTCCAGCGATCAAATTTTTGAAAACCCCTGTCATCCCTATACCAAGGCACTGCTGGCGGCGCTGCCTGAGGCTACATTGGAAGCCCGAAACAAGCCGATCCAACTGCTTCGGGGCGAGATCAGTAATCCCATCAATCCCAAGCCGGGCTGCCGCTTTGCCTCACGTTGCCCCTACTGCACGGAGGCGTGTACACAGAGTGATATTCCGGAGCAGGAGGTGGAACCCGGCCATCGTGTGGCCTGCCTGCTGTCGATGAGGGAGGACGCATGACCACCACACTGAACTTAATTCTGGAGCCGGAGCTGACACAGCAGCAGCGCCGCTTCGCGGTGGAACTGTCGCAGCTGATTGGTTTTTGCTCTGTATCCATGGAATTCCCCTTTGTGCAGGCCCCAAGCGACCCGCGGGACGAGACCATGACCTATTTTTGGGTAGGCTGTACCCCGCCCCCGGAACCCAATGTAGTCCCGGTGAAGCCGGAGGACTGCACGGCGGAACATTGGGCGGCGCTTTACCGCCGGTTTGCGCCGCATAGCGGCCGTGAGGTCTTGCCGCCGCTGTCGTTTGTGGAAGCAAAGCCCTTCTGCGTCGAGGAAAACGCCGCGGAAGGCGGTCTGGAGCAGCTGTTTGAGGTGGGCCGCTTTTTGCCGGACACGGATGGCGACGGATTGCCGGACACGGTGGCGCTGCGACTGCTGCTGAAGGATGATGACGATCCGGATATGCTGTACGCGGCCTGCTGTATGGCGGCCCGCGTGGGTATGGAAACGACCTCCGCTGCGTACCCGCTGCTGACAGCCGATGACGACGGACAGTCTCCGCTACTGACGTTTCGCCGGAGTACCACCCCTGCGTTGGTTCTGGATGAAGCCGAACCGCGTTCGGTGATCGTTATGGAGGGCGAAGGCTTTGCTCTGCGGCAATTCACTGACCGGCTGTGCAGCACATTTCCAAACGCCGGGAATCACTTGCGGCTGCGGGACGTAACGGCGTGGGTAAGTCAGGCTATGTCCCTGAAAAATCCGGACGGTCAGGCTGCGTGGGTCGAGTGCTTTGGCGGCACGGAGGCCCTGCTCAGCGCTGGAGCGGATTTGAATAAATTCCGCCGCCGCTGGCCGCATATGCGCTTCTGCCACTATAATGATAGGGCCTCAGAGGAAGTACGCAGCTATGAACTGCCCAGCGAAATGGACGCCCTTCATCAGGCGCTGGAGCCTATATATGCGTCACTGCGGCCCGGAGACCGCGTGAACCTGCGGTGCGCCGTGGGACAGGATCGGCCGGAGCGAGAGGCTTTTCTGGATGAGTTCCGGCAGAGACTGGCACACTTCGGTGCAATTGCGGAGCATACCGCCGCTGTGTGCGCTTTCAAGCAGGGACTCAGCTGGCTGGAGGAGGACTTTGGCCCGCGTGCTGCCGCGCTAGGTGGTGTAAGACGGGTCATTGTCCGATTCAACCCTCATCAGAGAACCTCCGTAACATATGAGGCCGGTGATTTCGACTGGACGGAACTGGATCGGGACGTGGGCAAGCCGCCACGCTGGCTGCAGGATTTGTATCCGGCAGACGAGCTGCTGGCGGAACTGCTGGGCCTGAGCCGGGACGATGTGCTGTTTGAAGCCTATCCCCACGATGCCGCGGCCACCTATGAAGCGCTGGCCTTTGATGATAGGGGAAACTGCCTGCTGTCCGACAGCTGGATCGTGCGCACCTGCGCCAGACCATATCTGGAGCAGCTGCCGGAACTGGGGCCTGCGCTGCCTACCACGGGCTTTGTGGAGATCACAGTCAATGGCGAAACGGTGTTGGATCAGCGTATCGTCACAGATTACGAAAGCATGTGGGATGTATTTCAATCCAGACTGATTCCGTGGATGCATGATACGGCGGCGCAGATGGACTTTGCGCCGGAGAATCAGCCCTTCTTCTCTCAGTTCGAGATCGAGGTCGGTCTGGGAGGTCCGGAGCGGGAGCTGCCGTGGCGCAACGACCATATCTCCATCGGTGAAGTACTGGAGGATGGACTGCATCAGGTGGGGCATGCTTATTTCCTGCATCTGGGACGGCGTATGCACGGGCAGGCACTGGATGCGCCGGGGCTGGTGCTGCCGCGCGTCCATATCCGGCCGGGATCACCCACGATCCGGGCCATAATGCGGCTGCCTGCCGGACACGCGCCCTCGTTTCCGGCGCTGCACGGGATATGTCTGTGCCGCAGGGTTGCTGCGCAGGCGGATAACGCCGGCCTTGCTCTGGAATTGGAAATTCAAACCGAACAGGAATCTCTGGTGCCGGCGCTCAGCCGCCTGACGCAAGAGGGGTTTACCGCACTGAGTCAGATGCTGGAGGGCTATGCTTCCCTGACACTGACCTGCGGTGGGCAAAATTACACCTGCCAGCTGCCGCGGCGGATGCCGGTCAAAAAAGACCTGTCTATCCGACAGATCGATCTGATGCCGGATCACGTCATCGGGTACGACGACTACCGTCGGCTGATGCTGCAGCTGAGCAGAGTGCCGGGGCTGGACGTATGGCCCGTCGGCATCAGCTATCAGGGACGCATCATCTATGCCGCTGCACCTGAAGAGACCCGTCATGGCTATGTGTCCCGGGTGAAGCGGCTTCAAATGGCACCCAGTGTCTTGATCAATGGACGGCACCATGCCAATGAGGTGTCCGCTACCAACGCCATCTTTGCTTTTATACGGGAAATGGCCGCAGACCCTGCCTATCAGGATCTGTCCCGCCAGCTGAATCTGGTGCTGATACCCATGGAAAATGTAGATGGTGCGGCGCTGCACGATGTGATGCAGCGGGAGCACCCCACATGGCAGCATCAGACTTGCTATACCAATTCGCTGGGTGCGGATCTTATGCCCAACTATTTCAGACCCGACACCATTCATACGGAGGCCAATGTATTTACGCGGCTTGCCGAAGAATTGCTGCCGGACGCGTTTATCGACCTTCATGGCGTACCGCACCACGAGCTGCCTCAGCAGATGGGACAGCTCACCGGCTATCGGGGATTGTGGCTGCCTCGCGCACCGTTGTGCGCCTTTTATTTCCACATCGATGACCCGCGCTTTGCCTCCAACCGAGTCTTGTCGCAGGTGTGGAAACGCCGGGTGGATGCTGCGTATGAGAGTTGGGACGCATTCGGACAACTGAGCCGGGAATACGATCAGCGGTTCACCAAGTATTCATGGTGCGGGATCGATGAGAGCTACCCCTGTCAGTGGCAGGGGGCCATGCTGGATTATTGGGTGCCGTCACCCTATAACCCCCATCATCCGTATCCCACTGTCAGCCGGCCGTGGACCTTCAGTGTGATGTTCACAGCGGAGGCCGCTGACGAAACGGCCCACGGAGACTGGCTGCGGCTCTGTGCACAGGCCCATCTGCTCCATGTCCGGGAGGGCGTTGACCTGCTGCGAAAAGCCGGGTATACGGCGGATACTGCCGCCGCCGTGCAGGATGGCGCGGCGCGGATTACCTATCGCCGGCGCCGTCCGTTGATCCCGTAAAACTGCTGCAAGAGGGGCCTATGGCCCCTTTTTGCCCATTTGTGTTTATCGAGAGGTGTGCTTATGCAAAAATTCTGCAACAAGGATTATCAGGCCCTGCGGACGATTCAGGGCCTGCAAATATCACCGGACGGACGACATGCGCTATATACCGTACAGCGCATGAACGTTGACCGGGACGCCTATGAGAATTTCCTGTGGCTGCTGGATCTGGAAACTGGACGAGAGACCCAACTGACGGGCGGCGGCCGGGAGAGCGGAGCCTTCTGGCTGGACAGCAGCCATGTGCTATTTTCCGCCGTTCGTGGCGGTGAAGCTCCAGCGAATGAAACGGTATTTTACCGGATCGCCGTGGACGGCGGCGAGGCGTTGGAGTATATGCGCGTTCCGATCGCCGGGGCGCGGGCATCCCTGCTGGGAGATGATCGTTTTCTCATTCGTGCGGACACTGACCTGAATCCAGAGGGTGAGCGGGATCAGGAAAAATGGATGTTTTTCGACGAGTATCCCTATTGGGGCGACGGTGCGTCCTACGAAAACCGACACCGCCGGACACTGTTCCTGTGGGATCATACAACGGGAGAGCTGCGGCAACTCACCACACCCACCATGCAGACGTTCATGCCCTATTGCAGCGACGATGTGCTGGCAGATGAGGACGGCCTATGCTTCGTGGGTTACGATTATACGCGTGACGCGGCAGGCAAGGCCTGCATTTGCCGGTATGAGTGGGCCAGCGGAGAGACGCGCATCCTGTGTCAGGACAGTTGCTATGTATTTTCCATCGCTCAGCGGGAGGGACGGATATATTACGGCGCATGGGCCATTGAGGACGGCCCCGCCATTGCCTCCATCCGAATCAAATCTGTGTCCCTGCAGGGTGGAGATGCCCGGGTGGATGCCGCCCCGCAGTGGGAGCTGGGTGCCGTTCGGCAGAGGGAAGGCATTACACTGTTCCAGCGGACGTTCCAAGCGGTATCCATGATGTCCCGCTGGGACGGCGGTCTGCGCTATGAGGACATCCCCACGCCGGGGGTCAATCCGACCTGCCCCATCCCGGTGGGCGAAGATGTGATTTTTACCGGCTGGCGCTGCAACCGTCTGCCGGAGATCTACCGCTGGCGGGATGGACAGGTGACGCAGCTGTCCCACCAGAACGACAGCCTGTACGACACCTACACCTTCAGCACACCGGAGCCGCTGTGCGCTGTGGACGGCAGTGACAGAGTGTATGGCTGGGTCATGAAGCCGGTGGGCTATGCGCCGGGGAAAAAGTATCCCGGCATTCTGAATACCCACGGCGGGCCTCACGGCTTTTACAACGATGCTTTCGTCATGGAACACCAGCGGTGGGCCAATGAGGGATATTTTGTGTTTTTCTGCAATCCGAGGGGTTCGACCTCCTACGGGCTGGACTTTATGAATGTAACAGGCCGTCTGGGGGAGGAGGACTTTCACAATGTGATGGCCTTTACTGACGCTGTGCTGGCGGCGTACCCGGATCTTGATCCGGAACGTCTGGCCATCACCGGTCAGAGCTACGGCGGTTTCATGACCAGTTGGGCCATCGGCCATACGGACCGCTTCCGTGCTGCAGCGGCGCGGATGTCGCCCATCAACTGGATCAGCATGCATGGAACTTCCGTGGAGCGCTGGTACGGTGACCGGATACTGGGAGCCACACCGTGGACGGATCTGGATGCGCTGTGGCGTCAGTCTCCGCTGCGATATGCCGACAAGGTGACGACGCCTACGCTGTTTATCCAGCATGAAAAAGACCAGTTCTGCCCACTGGAGCAGGCGCAGCAGTTGTTTGTTGCCCTGCTGGAGCGCGGGGTGGATACCCGTCTCATGGTGAACCGTGGCTGCGGCCACGGCGGACGCCGCGTGTCTCAGCTGCTTCACGACGTGGACATCATGCTGGACTGGTTTGGACGGTATCTGGTATGAACAGATTGTTTCAGACTCTACTGCATCCGGCGGAGGATGCAGATCCACATCTGCGGAGTGAACTGCGGGGCATGATGCCGGGTATGCTGGTGGAGCAGTTCGCTTCTACCCTGCTGGACAATGTCAATGTCATTGTGATGGGGCTTATCGGAAACGCCGCCATCGCCGGTGTCAGTCAGGTGGGCACCATCAACTACATCCTGATGATCGTGTTTCAGGCCTTTGCCATGGGTGGAACCGCACTGGTGGCGCAGGCCGCCGGTGCTAAACAGGACAGGCATTGTCGCCGGATGGCCGGAGCTGCCCTGCTGCTGGGCCTGACCATCAGCGGCGTTATTGCCCTGCTGCTGTTTTTCCTGCGCGCACCGTTGATAGAACTGCTTTTCGGCAGCGCTGAGCCGGAGGTCGTCGCCAACTCTCTGCTCTATTATGGCTTCACGGCGCTGTCACCGCCGCTATGGTTTGTATACTTCCAGTGCAGCGGCTTTATGCGCAGCTGCGGCGACACGCGGCGGCCCATGATGGTGAGCATTTTCTCCAATGTCGTAGGCATTTTAGGAAATTTGCTGTTCACACTGCACCTGCAAATGGGCGTGAGCGGGGCAGGCCTGTCGTATCTGCTGAGCGTCGGCAGCGGCGCTGCAGCTGCACTGGGCCTTGTCCTGCGGCGGAACTTCTACGCCCGCCCAAGCTTCCGGTTAGACCGGACAACGCTGGCGGATATGGGACGAGTCTCCCACATCAGCACGCCCACCGCACTGGAAAATCTGCTGTTCAACGGTACCAGACTGGTGCTGCAAGTATTTCTGGCTGGGATGGGGGCGGTGGCGATCTCTGCCAATCAGGTATTTAACTCCATCACCAACCTGCTGTTCATCCCATTTATGGCAGTGAATTTTCTGACGGCACCGCTGACGGGCCGCACCGCCGGCCGGGGCGGTGTTACGGCTGTACGGCCTTGTGTAGGGTATCTGTATCGGACAGGGCGCAGTATTGCCGTATGGACGGCCGCTGCCGCGCTGCTTCTGGCAGCGCCTCTGACACTCCTGTTCTGCCGGGATGCACAGGTGATGCCGCTGGTGGAGCACATGGTGATGCTGTATGCGCCGTTTATTCTGTTTTTGCCGGGATGTTTCATTCTGCCCAACGGCTTCAAGGCGGTGGGCGATGCCCGGTATGCCATGATCTTTTCCTCCGTGTCCGCATGGGTCATCCGGGTAGGAGGTATGTGGCTTCTGGGACTGCGTTTGGGTCTGGGAACCACGGCAATCGTTCTGACTCAGGGGTTGGATCACTTTGCACGGCATGTTGCCTACAAGCGCCGCTACCGCGGTGATCGCTGGCTGCGGGAACTGACGGCGGAACATCACAAAAACGAGATAGGGAGGTAATGTTATGGAGGATATCAACCGGCGCTTTGCGGCATTGATTGTCACGCAGGTCTGCGCTGTGCAACCCGGAGAGCGTGTGCTTATTGAACTGACGGACCCGGACGAAGGAATGGGGGCAGAGCTGATTCGGGCTGTACACCGGGTCGGCGGCCATCCCTTTTACCACCAGATGCGGGACACCCTGGAAGCGGCATGGATCAGCTGCGCCGACGAGGATACCATCCGCCATCAGGCAGATTGGGATCGTCAGCGCATGGAGCAGATGGATGTGTTCATTTCTCTGCGCCGCAGCGAAAATCCCTGTGACATGACAGAGGTACCGGTGGAGCAGGCACAGCTGTACCGCAGCCTGTATACCCGCCCCGTACACTTTGAAACGCGGCTCCCCCATACCCGGTGGCTGGCCATGGCACTGCCCAGTCCCGCTATGGCACAGGCGGCGGGCATGTCTACCCGCGACCTGTATCAATTTTATTATGACAGCTGTCTGATAGATTACCGGCAGTTCCACCGGCGCATGATGCCGCTGGCGGAATTGATGACGCAAACGGATCAGGTGCGCATAACAGGGCCGCAGCTGGAGTTGCAGTTCTCCGTTCGGGATATGGGCGTCAGCATTTGCCATGGAACCCGAAATATCCCCGCCGGTGAAGTCTTTACCGCGCCGGTGCCGGACAGCGTGGAGGGACATATCCGCTACAACGTACCCGCCCGCTGGGAGGGCCAATTATTTACTGGGGTGACGTTGGCCTTCTCCCACGGGCGCATCGTGAATGTCTCCTGCGAGATTGGAGATCGTGAGCGCTTGATGCAGATATTTGACACGGATGCCGGCGCACGGTACATTGGCGAGTTCGCCATGGGTACCAATCCCTTTATCCATCGGATCACAAGCGATATCTTGTTTGATGAAAAAGCCGCCGGGAGCTTTCATTTTACACCCGGCAACAGCTATGGCCCCAGCAACAAGAGCCGGATACACTGGGATATGGTGCGGCGGATGCAGCCGGAGTACGGCGGCGGAGACATTTATTTCGACGGTGTATTGGTGCAGCGGGACGGCCTGTTTGTACTGCCGGAGCTGCTGCCGCTGAATCCGGAAAATCTGAAAAGGGAGCTGGCCCTATAACTGCGGCCGCAGAAAGGAGAAGATCATGCTGGAACAATTAAAACCCCGAGATGTCTTTCGCTGGTTTGAGAAGGTCAGTGCCATCCCTAGAGGCTCCGGCCACATGGAGGCCATCAGCCAGTGGTGCATGGACTTTGCACAGCAGAGAGGGCTCCCCTGCAGACAGGATGGCGCGGGGAATGTGGTCATCACCAAACCCGGACAGGGGGCGGCAGCTGGCTGCGCACCGCTGATCCTTCAGGGGCATATGGACATGGTATGTGCCGCCACACCACAGGCGGAGGTCGACCTGACCTGCTGCGGGCCGCAGCTGCAAACAGACGGCGCTTTTGTGTGGGCCCGCGAGACTACGCTGGGTGCCGATGACGGTATCGCCGTGGCCATGATTCTGGCGGTGCTGGACAATGACCACATGGCGCACCCTCCGTTGGAAGCTGTGCTGACTGTCGACGAGGAAACGGGGATGCAGGGCGCAAAGGCGTTGGACAAATCGCTGTTGAGTGGACGGAGAATGATCAATCTGGATGCGGAGCGGGCAGGAGAGATATTTGCCGGCTGCGCCGGTGGAAACGGAGTGACATTTTCGCTCCCCGTGATGCGGGAGGCCTTTGACGGCGATGTGTGGCAACTGGAAATTGGCGGTCTGCGCGGCGGGCATTCGGGTGTGGATATCCACAAAGGCCGGGCCTGTGCCCTGACGCTTCTGGGGCGGGTGCTGGACAAGCTGGATGCCGTCGGAGGTGTCCGGGTGATTTGGGCGGAGGGGGGACAGGCAGACAATGCCATTGCTGACACAGCCGCCGCCCTGATACAGGCGGTGCCATGCACGGATGCCGCCGCGGTGATCGGCCGGATGGAAAAAGAATTGCGGCAGGAATACCGCGTCACGGAGCCGGAGCTGTATGTCCATATCACGTCTGCGCAGGTGCAGGAGCCTGCCATGGACGCGGTCTCTACCAGACGGCTGCTGTGTCTGCTGCAATGCGCGCCGCAGGGTGTGATGGAAATGAGCATGGACGTGCCCGGATTGCCGCAGACCTCATGCAATCTGGGTATTCTGCGAACATCTCAGAATCAGGTGACAGGAGAATTCTGCATCCGCAGTGCCTTGGCCACCCAGCAGGAGATGATGAATCGCCGCATCAGCGCATTGGTGCAGGGACTGGGCGGATATGTCACCGTCCGCTCCGGCTGCCCAGGATGGGAATTCATTCCGGAGTCACCTCTGCGAGAGTACTGCTGCCGCGCTTGGCAGGAAACAACAGGCAGCGCTGCGGTGGTGAAGATCAGTCATGCGGGAGCGGAGTGCGGTCTGTTTGCCGCAGCCATGCCTGGTCTGGATGCCGTGGCGATGGGACCCACCATCACCGATGTTCACACGCCCCGGGAGCGGTTGGATGCAGCGTCCGTAGACACCGTATGGCAATGCCTGTGCCGGGTGCTGGAGCTGTTGGCTGCAGAGGGCTGCTGAGCACAGCGCCGCGAAAAACCATGCATAACGACATAAAGCGGTACGCCCAAGGCGTACCGCTTTATGTCGCTTATAGAAAAAGGATACTGTTACACACTGCCGGGCTGATAGGCGCCGAAGCCCTTGCCCAGTACCTCGTTGGCGTCGTATACGATGATAAATGCGTCAGGGTCTACCTGCTGCACCCGCTTTTTCAGGTCGATGATCTGGTTTTTGGCAAAGGCGCACAGGATCACCTTATGAGCCTGATGGGTAAAGCCTCCCTCGCCGTCCAGCAGTGTGATGCCCCGGTGCATCTCCAGCAACGCGGCAGTCAGTTCTTCGTGCCGGTCGGAGATGATGCAGGCCACCTTGGACTGTTTGCCGCCGTACACCACCCGATCCATGATGAGGGAGATGAGATACAGCGACGCCACCGCGTACAGACAATGGCTCAGATTGCGGAAGGCGATGACATGCATCACCACGATCAGTCCGTCCAGCAGGCTGCACAGCGTACCGATGGAGACCCGCTCCATCCGCAGGCGCAGCAGCCGCGCCGCCAGATTGGTGCCGCCTACGGTGGCGTTCTGACGCAGCATCAGGCCGCAGCCAGCGCCCACCAGCACCGCGCCGTACACGCAGGCCAGCACCGGCTCGATGGCTTGGAACGTCACTGTTTTGTCCAGCAGGTCGATGAACAGTGAACTGACCACCATGGCATATAGCGACGCGATGAACCAATCGCGGCCTACGCTTTTCCAGATCAGGAAAAACAGCGGCAGATTCATCAGTAACACCTGAACGCCGATAGGGATCTGGGGCAGAAACAGGCTGATGACCTGTGCAAGGCCGGTAAAGCCGCCCATACAAAGCTGGTTGGGTGCGTAAAACCAGCAAAAGCCCAGCGCGTACAGGGCGCACCCCAATGTGATCTGCGCATAGCGCAGAAACGTGTGCTGCAATTTGTCCATGTGTTCCTCCCGACAGGACGCTTTTTGTCGTCCAGAGGACATCCTATCAGGTGTACGGCAACTTGTAAAATGGACATTTTTCCCATCCGCCATGAATTTGATTCATGGCGGATGGGAAAAGAAAACACAGGCATCTGCCCGCATTTTCTATATATGGGTATGGAACATATCGGTGGTGTACCGGCAGAACAGTTCCGCCGCCGGGGACAGCCGCCGCTGTGGCAGCGTCGCCAGACAGATGGTGCGGGTGGGGCGGCCCTCCAGATAGCGCAGCTGGATGCGCTGGTCGTCATAGTCTCCCAGCAGCATCCGGGGCAGGATGGTCACGCCCCGTTCCTGCCCCACCAGCGTCAGGGCCGAGTAGTCGCTGTTGACGCTGGTGCTGTCTGTTACGGTACATCCGGCACGGCGGAGAATGTTTCCCACATCGTAGTCGATACCCTCGGCGGGAACGATGACCCGTTCCTCCCGCAGATGCGCCAGCGGCACCTCCTCCAATGCACACAGCGGATGGCCGCAGGGCAGCACCAGTAGCATATCATCCTCCACCAGCGGCGTCAGGCGGAAGGGCTGGCGGGTGGAGGCGGAGAGGAAGCCCACCTCCACTTTCTTTTTCAGGATCCACTCTTCCACGGCCTCGTAGTCGCCGTCCTGAAAACGGATCTGCACAGAAGGATAGCATGCGGCCATGCGCTCAATCAGCGCCGGAAGCCAGCGGATGGCGACACTGCTGATGCACCCTACCGATACCACGCCGGATACGCTGCCGCTGAGGTCTGCCGCTTTTTGCAGCAGTTGCTCCTGCGCGGCCAGCATGGCCATCACATAGGGCAGCAGCTCCTTGCCGTTTTCCGTCAGGCAGACGCCCATGTGCAGCCGCTGCAGAAGCTGCGTTCCCAGATTTTGCTCCAGCCGCCGCAGGGCATGACTGGCGGCAGACTGTGTATAGCCCAGCTCCGCCGCGGCGTGGGTGATGTTGCCCAGCTCGGCGGCCCGGGCGAACAGTTTCAGATCGTTGATATCCATATGCGATTCCTACGGCTCCTGATCGTAACTTTGAAGTGTAATGAAAATATTATACCACACTCTACCGGAAATACAATGCAGGATCGTTTCAGACACCTTGCTATTCCACTTGCGTTATCTCTGCCGAACTTTTACATTACCCCTTGCGGCATCAAAGAATACCCTGCACCTTGGTGTAGATACTGTCCACACCGTCCTTATAGAGCAGGCCAGTCCTTTGGTGGCATAGCTGCTCTTTCATCAAAAATGTATCTGGGAAGATTCAAAGGCCTCTCTAATACACCTTTAATACGCACACAATACGCATTATCTTCGTAATACGCATTTAATACAGAGATAATGCGTATTACGTTTTAACCACATTTTCTCTAAATACATTATTTTGACACCCCTATATTGACAAACACAACATATTGTGGTATATAGAAATCAACCAGTTATTTGTGCACTGCCCCACCGGGGTCTCCGAATACCTTTCGGATCGCACACGTTGTTAAGTTTGTACTTGAGGAGCACCATGCTCCCGTTTGAGATTAGGGCCATTGCGCCCTCGTATTTCAATGACTATGCTGTGAGGAATTTTTTCTCGCGGCATTTTCCACCTGTACACCGCTTTGCCGCCGTGCTATGATGTGCCTGTACTTAAGGCATCAAGCATTTAGGTCGGAGCAGAGCAGGCACGGGTGGAAAGCATTATCAACAGCTTTTCGCTCTGATTAAGAACCCGAAGTATGTCAAAATGACCCTCCCAGCAAACGGGGCGGCCATCAGAATTGAACAATACTGCAAACGCAGGAAGGATCGTATGAAGCC
>ERZ1026898.469-NODE-469-length-24613-cov-4.534978_pt1 | contig 24613 bp, 21 predicted proteins | sample MGYA00380178_ERZ1026898 | MGnify/ENA primary metagenome ERZ1026898 (study PRJEB33269, sample SAMEA4719814) | human gut metagenome | biome: human-associated habitat; feature: organic feature; material: feces | place: Cameroon | collected 2013-10 ...
CCACGAATAACAGAGTGGCCACATGCCGGGAACTGTTAAATCATAGCTCTTTCCAGATGCTGTCAGAGAAATACAAATGTGGCTTGCCGGGAGATAGAAATTTCCTGTAATCGCTTCTTGACAATGGTCACTTCATAACAGGGATGCATCCTTCCCACAAAATGCATCCCCAAACAGCTGTTTTTGCATACAGAGATTATTACGCATCTCATCAACGAAAAAGGAACCAAAAAACCTTGTATTTTCAACGTTTACATCTGCTTTCGTTGAAAGTACAAGGTTTCTGAAAAGATGCCGCCAGCGGGAATCGAACCCGCACTCTGTTGCCAGAACGGGATTTTAAGTCCCGCGCGTCTACCAGTTCCGCCATGGCGGCATAGCATCTGGTTTATAATACGCTACCCAGTTACAATTGGCAAGAATTTCTTTTTCTCCACAATCAAACATATAAGCAGCCGCTCTCGAGGCATCCTTCTCAGCCAAATGGCATTCTCTTCAGCCAAACGGCATCCTCTTCAGCCGAATAACATTCTCTTCAGCCGAGCAGCATCTCCACAAGCTGCTGGTAAAGCTCGCTGCTTTTCTCCTTCCAGCCGGATACCGCCTTCTTCGCCGTTTCTTCGTCCGGAACAGACAGATCCAGTGAGATGACCGGATGTCCACTCTCTTTCACCACGAGATGCGTGGTATAGTCGCCAAACGTCGAGCGATAGTACTCTCCGAAAATGGACTCTTCATTCGCGATCTCGCGTCCCATGTCCTTCAGATAGGTGCGAACCTGCTGCTTGATGCCGTCGGGAAGCTGGTCCGCAAAAAAGCCCAGCGTCTCCTCACCTTCCTCCGTGATCTGAAGAAAGGTCTTGCCGCCCATACTCCTCTCCGTCACAAAACCGTTCTGCTCGATTTCATCATAGGTCTGGAGAAGCGTCTCGAAATTCGCATACCCGTTCTCAATCAGAAAAGAGCTGGTGCGCGGCATGGTCAGCTCACCACCCGCGCGATCCAGCATATAGAGAATGATCAACTTGTAAATTGCAACTGCTTCCATCAGAAAAGCCTGTTCTCTTCCGTAATATTCTCACGCACTGCTGCCGAAACCACCTCCGAAACCTTCGGATTGAAAGCCTCCGGCAGGATAAACTCTTCATTCAGCTCCTCATCGGATACAATTCCGGCAAGTGCCTCCGCGGCAGCAAGCTTCATATCCTCGGTGATCTGACGTGCCTTTCCTTCCAGTGCCCCCTTGAAAATTCCAGGGAAGACCAGAACGTTATTGACCTGATTCGGGAAATCGCTTCGTCCGGTTCCGACAATGCGGGCTCCGGCTGCCTTTGCAAGATCCGGCATAATTTCCGGAACAGGATTTGCCATGGCGAACAGAATCGCATCCTTGTTCATGGAACGGACCATTTCCTCCGTGACGCTGTTCGGTGCGCTGACGCCAATAAAAATATCGGCTCCGACCAGTGCATCTGCGAGTGTTCCGTTCTGATTGTCCAGATTGGTAACCTCCAGCATTTCCTTCTTGATCCAGTTCAGATTCTCACGGTCTCTGCTGATGATGCCCTTGGAATCGCAGATCACAAGGTGGCGGAAGCCATAGCGCAGAAGAAGCTTGCTGATCGCAATTCCGGCTGCACCGGAACCGTTGACAACGATGCGGCAGTCTTCCTTTTTCTTCCCGGTGAGCTTCAGGGAATTGATGACACCGGCAAGAACAATGATGGCCGTTCCGTGCTGATCGTCATGGAAGACCGGAATGTTCATGGTCTCCTTCAGACGGCGCTCGATTTCAAAACAGCGCGGCGCGCTGATATCCTCCAGATTGATTCCGCCGAAGGTGGGCTCCAGGCGCTGAACCGTTTCAACAATCTCGTCCACATCCTGTGTTTTCAGGCAGATCGGGAAAGCATTCACCCCGCCGAATTCCTTGAACAGAACAGCCTTGCCCTCCATAACCGGCATCGCAGCCTCAGGGCCGATGTTGCCAAGTCCCAGAACCGCAGATCCGTCGCTGACAACTGCAATCGTGTTCTGCTTCAGCGTATAGGTATAAGCTTCCTTCGGATCCTCGTGGATGACCTTGCAGGGCTCTGCAACACCCGGTGTATAGGCAAGCGCCAGATCCTCTCTGGTCTTCACCTCACACTTCGCCTCGGTTGAAATCTTCCCCTTCCACTCCTTGTGGAGCTCCAGTGCCTTCTCTGCGTTCGTTGCCATAATTTCCTCCCATATTAAAGCCTGCTGTTATCTGTCAGCCTGATGGTGATCCCTGGGAAGGCTCTTCTCCTTCTCGGTATAGCGGGGATCTCCCGTCAGATGTGCCATCCGTTCCCGGATCTTCTGCTCGTAACCGTTCTCCGACGGCTGGTAAAGCCGGATTCCGCGGAGCTTCTCCGGAAGACAGGGCTGCCCGGCATAATGCTCCTCATATACATGTGCATACTGATACCCGATCCCTCTTCCGATCTTCGATGCCGCCTGATAATGCGCATCCTGCAGATAAGGCGGAATCGGAAGATCTCCGGTTTCCTGCACAAGCTTTCTTGCCGCTTCGATCGATTCCACTGCCGTGTTCGACTTCGGCGCCGTTGACACATATTCCGCAGCCTGCGCGAGGATGATCTGCGACTCCGGCCAGCCAATCCGCTCCGCCGCAAGGCTTGCGGTAGTCGCCACCCGAAGTGCATTCGGGTCCGCATTTCCGACGTCCTCTGCCGCACAGATCATAATACGGCGTGCAATAAATTCAGGCTCTTCTCCTGCCTCCATCATCCGGGCAAGATAATACACCGCAGCGTCCGGATCGGACCCGCGCATGCTCTTGATAAAAGCCGAAATCGTATCATAGTGATTATCGCCTTTTTTATCATAGCGCGCAACACGTTTCTGAATGCACTCCTTTGCAACCTCCAGCGTGATGTGGATCTTCCCATCTTCCTTCGAACGATCCGTTGTCAGAACGCCAAGCTCAATGGCATTCAGCGCATGACGCGCATCTCCGCCCGAAATCTCCGCAAGAAAATCCCTTGCATCGTCGTCCAGAACCGCATGGTAGCTTCCCATGCCCCGCTCCGGATCGTTGACTGCTCTGGTCAATAGCTCACGGATGTCATCGGAAGACAGGGGCTTGAGCTCGAAGATCATGGATCTTGATATCAGAGCGCTGTTCACCTCAAAATAAGGATTTTCCGTGGTGGCTCCGATCAGCGTAATGGTTCCGTCCTCCACATAGGGAAGCAGGTAATCCTGCTGCCCCTTGTTGAACCGGTGTATCTCATCAATAAACAGAATGGTCTTCTTCCCATATCCGCCAAGATTTGTTTTCGCCTTCGAAATGACCTCCTCCATGTCCTTCTTTCCGGCAGACGTTGCGTTGATCTGGCAGAACTGCGCTGAGGTCGTATTGGCAATCACGCGGGCGAGTGTTGTTTTTCCTGTTCCGGGCGGGCCGTAGAAAATAACACTTCCCAGCTTGTCCGCCTTGATCGCGCGGTAAAGCAGCTTGTCCTTCCCGATGATGTGCTGCTGGCCCACCACCTCGTCCAGCGTCCGCGGACGCAGCCTTGCCGCCAGGGGAGATTCCTTCTCCGTATTCTTCTCCCTCATATAATCGAAAAGATCCATTTCCATATCTCAATTCCTTTTCCTGATGCAGGTTCTGCAGAGATGATTCTGAGGTCCATCTTATCACATTTTGCGTCCCGAGCTTTATATCTGCGAAAATCAATCCCCTGGCAGCACGGTTCTGACATATCCGGCGAAAAACAATCGCCCCGGAGCACGCTTCTGACAAAACTTTCAGACGTGCTCCGGGGCGGATCTTTTCTGTCGCTGTTTGATTTATTTCAGTTTCCAGATATCGCGGTTGTACTCTGCAATGGTGCGGTCACTGGAGAAGAAGCCGGCCTTTGCAATGTTGACAAGGCTCATCTGATTCCAGTGCTTCCGATCCTCATAGTCTGCAAACATCTGGTCCTTGACCTTGATGTAATCTTCCAGATCAATGAGTGCCATGAACCAGTCCTTGTTCAGAATGTCATTGTACAGTCTCTCCAGATTCTCCTTGTGTCCGATCTTCATGCACTGCGGTCCGACGATAAAGTCAACGGCTTCCTTGATCACAGGACTCTTTTCATAATAGTCTCTGGATACATAATCCGCATTTTTGTAGTGATTGATGACGGTCTCCGAATCAATACCGAACATGTAGATGTTGTCATCACCGACCAGATCATGAATCTCCACATTCGCGCCGTCAGCGGTGCCCAGCGTCACGGCACCGTTCAGCATGAACTTCATGTTGGACGTACCGGAGGCCTCCTTGGAAGCCAGTGAAATCTGCTCGGAAATCTCGCAGGCAGGGATCAGCTTCTCCGCATAGGTAACATTGTAGTTGGTCACGAACACCAGATGCATGTAAGGATTCACATCCAGATCATTGTTGATGATATCCTGCAGCACAAGAAGCAGATGAATGATATCCTGCGCGATGACATAGGCAGGAGCCGCCTTCGCGCCGAAGATAAAGTTCAGCGGGCGGACCGGCTTTTTGCCGTTCTTGATCTCCAGATACTTATGGATGATGTACAGTGCGTTCATCTGCTGGCGCTTGTACTCATGAAGGCGCTTGATCTGAATGTCAAAAATACCATTCGGATCCAGCTCCACGCCTTCATGTGCGCGGATGTACTCCGTAAGAGCCAGCTTGTTGTTCTGCTTGATCTTACCGATGCGGTCAAGAACTTCGCTGTCATCCTGATACTGCAGCAGATCCTCCAGCCGGTTCGCATCCTTCTTATACGCATCAGAGATGGTCTCCGAAAGATAGTTGGCGAGCTCATGATTGCAGGAAAGCAGCCATCTGCGGAAGGTGATGCCGTTTGTCTTGTTGTTGAACTTCTGCGGATAGATCTCGTAGAACTTGTGGAGCTCCGTATCCTCAAGGATTTCCGTATGAATGGCTGCAACGCCGTTTACAGAGAAGCCGTAGTGAATGTCGATATAGGCCATATGAACGCGGCCGTCTGCATCAATGATCTGCACATCCGGATCCTTGTATTTCGCACGGACGCGGCGATCCAGCTCCTTGATGATCGGAACCAGCTGCGGAACCACCTTCTCCAGATATTCCATCGGCCAGGTTTCCAGAGCCTCTGCAAGGATGGTGTGGTTCGTGTATGCGCAGGTCTGCGATACCACCTCAATCGCCTCATCCATGGAGAGTGCCTTGTCCTCGGTCAGAATCCGGATCAGCTCCGGGATCACCAGCGTCGGGTGTGTGTCATTGATCTGGATCACGGCATGATCATAGAGGTGACGCAGATCATACTGCTTCGCCTTCATCTCGCGAAGAATCCACTGAGCTGCATTGCTGACCATGAAATACTGCTGGTAGATGCGAAGAAGGCGTCCCTTCTCATCGGAATCGTCCGGATACAGGAACAGCGTCAGATTCTTCTCGATCTCATCCTTATCAAAGGTAATCCCCTCCTCAACCAGGGAATCATCCACGGTATCCACATCGAACAGGCGAAGCTTGTTGACGCCGGCATCGTAGCCGATGACATCAATGTCGTACATGTGTGAGGTCACCTTGCGCTTGCCAAAATAAACGTCGAAGGAAACATCGCTTTTGACCTCCCAGGAATCCTTTTCAATCCAGGGGTCCTTTTCTGCCTTCTGGAGATGATCATCCAGCACCTGATGAAACAGACCATAGTGATAGTTCAGTCCGATTCCCTCTCCCGGAAGTCCGAGTGTTGCAATGGAATCCAGGAAGCACGCCGCCAGTCGGCCAAGTCCGCCGTTTCCAAGAGACGGCTCCGGCTCCGCTTCCTCAATCTCCGCAAGATTTCGTCCGTACTTTGCCAGAATCTCATTCATTCTGTCATAGATCTTCAGATTGATCAGGTTGTTGGAAAGAAGCTTTCCGATCAGAAATTCTGCGGAAATATAATAGATCTTCTTCTCGCCGGTGTTTCTCTCGGTGACGGCCAGAAGACGCTTGCAATAATCAAGAATGATGTAATAAAGCTCTTTATTCGAGCAGGCGGAAAGGGATTTGCCGTATTTATCCGAGGCGAGATCCGAAAGCTGCTGCTCCATGTTCAGTGCAAGAATGTCTCTTTGCATGTTGGTGGGCTGTGTTTTCATGGGTTATTCTCCTTCCTTTGCATCAGCAAAACCATTTGGATTGTATCGCGTTTCCTGTCTGATGAGAACGATGGTTTCGTTAATTTTTCAACAACAACAGAAGTTTCCGTCCCGGCAGATCTTCCGGTAACTTTACCGGTAACGTTTCCAACGATGGTTGAAAAGAAACCGGAGGGAAGGAATTTCCCTCCGGCACCCATTCTCAGAATCCGCAGGATCAGAACTCTTTCAGTTCCTCCATGACAAGGTGACGCGGTGTTCCGTCTACCCAGAACGGAAGCAGCTCGCCCTGAATCAGCGGACGTGCATACTTCACATAATCCTCTGTCAGATCATCACCGTCCTCATTGATCCACTCCTGAGGAACGTTCTTCACGCCGTTAGCGATCTGGTGAATATCAAACTTGGAGAACTCGATGCGGTACGGCTCAGCCTCCGTATTCACTCTCTTGAAGATTACCATCTCACCGGTCTCGCCCTGTGCTGCAGCCTCAGCAGCCATCTTTCCTGCTGTGAAGGCTTCGTCGATATCGGTCAGGGAAGCAACGTGAGTCGCTGCTCTCTGCATGGTGGAGAACTCGATTGCACGGGTCTTGCAGCCAGTGCGGTCAGCAACCAGCTTGCAAAGTGCAGAAGCGGTTCCGGACAGCTGCTTGTGGCCAAATGCGTCTACCTTATCGGAAGCGTCGCCAAGCTCGCATGCATAGCGGCCGTCAGCAAGCTTCAGGCCTTCGGAAACAGCAATGACAACCGATCTCTTGGTCTTGGAGAGGTGCTCTACCTTATCCAGGAACTTGTCTACGTCGAAAACTCTCTCCGGAAGATAAATTCCATCCACACCGCTGCAGTCATCACCCTTTGCCAGAGCTGCTGCTGCGGTCAGCCATCCTGCATCGCGGCCCATGATCTCTGCGATCACAATGGTGGGCTTTGCTGCGCCGAAGGACTCGTTGTCACGGATGACTTCCTTCATGGTTGTTGCAATATACTTCGCTGCGGAGCCGTAGCCGGGGCAGTGATCGGTAACAGGAAGGTCATTGTCGATGGTCTTCGGAACGCCCATGAACAGCTCCTTCTTGCCGTGCTCCTTCGCATAGTCGCTCAGCATCTTAACGGTATCCATGGAGTCGTTGCCGCCTGCATAGAACAGGGTATCAATGTCATGCTCCTCCATGATCTTGAAGACGTTCTCGTAAACATCCTCGTGTCCTTCAATCTTGGGCATCTTGAAGCGGCAGGAGCCCAGGAATGCGGAAGGAGTTCTCTTGAGAAGCTCAATTCCCATGGGATCTGCAAGATACTTGTCCAGATCAACAAGCTTATCCTGAAGGAAGCCCTCGATTCCGTGAATCATGCCATATACATGCTCCGCGCCTGCTGCCTTGGCACCGGCATATACGCCAGCGATGGAGGAGTTGATGACGGCTGTAGGACCGCCGGACTGACCTACTACTACGTTCTTCATAATGTACCTTTCCTCTCTTCTTCTGCCCTTGTTCCCCGGGCTTTCCGATCTCATATGCTGACAGGAATCGAAGCCTGCAGGGACATGGATGAAAAATATATTATCGGTTTCGGATGCTGCAGAATCAAACCCCTCTCTGCATATCCAAGATCGGATTATAGCAGACAAGCTCAGGAGCGTCAACGGAAAGACAGCCCGTACTTTCGGCGTTGGTAACGGTTCCGGTACCGTTTTCCGCTACTGCGCCTGTTTTCGTATTTTCTCTCGATTTCCTTCTTGTTTTCCGGAAAAATGAATTTCAGAATGTGCTAGAATAATCAGCGGAGGAGCTGCAGATGTTACCATTTCCCACAAATTCATTCCGGTTATTTTCCAGGACTTTTCTTTCCGGCCTGCTGCTCTGCGTTCTGCTTGCAGGCTGCGCAGGAACATCTTCTGAGAAACCCGACACGTCCTCCATGCACGGAACAAGGGACCACACGCCAAAGGTTCTGACGCCTTCTGCAGATGCTGCCTCGGTTCTCGGAACGGAGGATGTCAGCCTCGACGTCTCTCACACAGAGGACGGATATTTCTGTGCCTCCTACCGCGGAGCTTCCGAAAAGGTGAAGCTTCAGGTCGTCACAAAGGACCAGATTACCTATACCTATGACCTTCCCTCCGACGGCAGTCTTCAGGTTTTTCCGTTTTCCGACGGAAGCGGAGACTACAGCATCGGCGTATATACCAATGTGAAGGACACCCTGTATGCAACCGAATATCAGACCACCTGTCAGGTCGCTCTTGAGAATGAGTACCTGCCGTTTCTGTATCCCAATCAGTATGTCTGGTTCACGAAGGACACGGAGGCGATCGCCCTTGCGGAAGAGGTTGTAACGCCTGCTGATACCGATCTTGATGCTGTGGCGCTGGTATATGACTATGTAACAAGCCACGTCACCTATGACTGGGACAAGGCGAAAACCGTGGAAAGCGATTACCTTCCCGACGTTGATGAGGTGCTGAGGAGCGGGAAGGGCATCTGCTTCGACTACGCCGCATTGATGGCAGCCATGCTTCGCAGTCAGAAAATCCCGACAAGACTGGAGATCGGCTATGCCGGAACAACCTACCATGCATGGATCAGCACCTATATTACGGATGTCGGCTGGGTAAACGGCATCATCCGCTTCGATGGAACGGACTGGTCGTTAATGGATCCCACTCTGGCTTCTTCAGAAAGCTCGAAAAAGCTTCGGAAATTCATTTCCGACGGGCAGCAGTATCGCACCTGCTATCTGTACTAGCCCGTCCTTACCGGAACCATTGCCCGAAGTATTCCCTCAGAACAACACCTTATCACAGGAGACAAAAAACTCTATGGCAGCAACACATTCTGAAAAGAAAAAGCTTCGTCCGATGAACGAGGAGCAGCTCTCCCATACCTTTGAGCAGCTTTCGATGCTCCTTGGTGCCGGCATTCCTCCGGCAGAGGCATTGGACATCATGCTCCGCGACAAAGACAATAAGGAGCTTTCGGGAGCATACCAAATCCTCCTGGACCAGGTCATGAAGGGTGCATCCCTGAACGAGGCGGCGAAAGAGAGCGGTCTTGTTCCCGCTTACGCCATACAGCTTCTGAAGATCGGGGAGCTCACCGGCAGCCTCGACGACGTCTGCTCCCGGCTCTCCTCCTTCTATGAAGCAGAGAGCGAGCTCCGGGGAGCCCTCCGGGATGCCTTTTACTACCCGATGATCATGGCTGCGATGATGTTCGTTCTTGTCATCGTGCTTCTTTCCCGGGTTCTTCCGATTTTCTCGCAGATTTTCCGGCAGCTCGGCACCTCGATAAGCGGGATCGCTGCGGTTCTGATGAACATCAGCTCTGCACTGAGCCGATATTATGCGGTCTTTATCACGCTGCTCCTTTTTCTTGCCCTTTTGTATTTCTATTTCAGCGGCACCGCAAAAGGAAGGGAGCAGTTTCACCGGCTTTTTCAGAAATTTCCGCCGACCAGAAGCCTTGCCGAAGAAATTGCCGTCAGCCGTTTTGCTGCAGGCATGCAGCTGACCCAGTCCAGTGGCCTGGACGCCTGCGAGTCCCTTTCCCTTTGCCGGGATATCGTAGAGAACGATGCCGTTGCCGCACAGATTGATCTCTGCATGCAATCGCTGCAGGCAGGAAATCCGTTTCAGGAGGCCCTTGGCAGCGCCGGTATTTTCTCCGGCTTCTATTCCGCGATGATCCGGGTTGCATCCATGACCGGCCACCTCGACACCGTGATGGGATACATTGCCCGTCATTACCGGGAGGAAACGGATCGGCGCATCGATGCCGCGCTTTCGCGCATAGAGCCCGCCATGGTAGCCATTCTCGCCGTCCTGATCGGCGGAATCCTTCTGTCCGTCATTCTTCCTTTGATGGGAATTATGTCCAGCATCGGATAAAACTATGAAAACAAAGCATTCTCACCTCAATTTCATTCATCTCGCAGCCGCTGCCATCCCCCTCCTTCTCATCGGGATCATCTGTGCCCTCGCCGGAAAACTGGATGCCGACACGCAGAAGGAGCAGGAGCTTGCACTGAGCAATGCGCTGGAGCATGCGGTCACTACATGTTATGCACTGGAGGGCATTTATCCGCCGGATCTGCAGTATATGAAGGAGCATTACGGGCTGATCTACAACGAGGATCGTTTCTATGTCTCCTATCGCCCCATCGCCTCCAACATCCGGCCGGAATACGATATTCTGGAGCTGAACGGCAAAGCCTCGGATTTGCAGAGTCTGAGCATCACCGCGAAGCAGAATAAGGAGCAGCCATGAAAATCAAGTCAAGGCAGCATTCCTCCGATCTTCTGTTTATTCTGCTTCTGTTCGCCTCGCTCGTTCTGGTCTGTATTCTTCTGATCGCAATGGGCTGCGGAGTCTATGAGAACGTTCTGGACTCCATGAACCGGAATGACGACAGCCGCACGGTCAGTGCCTACCTTCTTCAGAAGGTCCGGCAGGATCAGGATCTCGGAGCCGTCTCCTGCGGGACTCTGGACGGCACGGATGCCATTATTCTGAATCAGAATCTCGATGGGGAGGCGTACTGCACCTATTTGTACTGCCATGACGGAAAGCTGTGCGAGCTTTTTGCCCGAAAGGACAATACCTCCCTTTCGGTCAGCTCCGGAACGCCGGTCGTTTCGCTGGACTCCATGACGGTGGAGGATTCCTCCGGAAATTCTCTGCTTGTCACCTTTTCCGTAAACGGGCGGAGGCAGAAGCTCCGTCTCCGAAGACTCACCGCAGGAGGACAGCCATGATGCACAAACACCCTGTCAGGCATTTCTCACGATCTGCACTGTTTCTGATGGAGCTGATCCTTGCGGCTGCCTTCCTTTCGCTTTCTTCCGTGGTCTGCATCCGGCTTTATCTCTATGCACACAATCTGAGTACAGCCTCTCTGGCAAAGACCCAGGCGGTCCGCGAGTCGCAGAACATCGGCTCCTCGTGGCTGTCCTCTGACGGAAGCCTTGCAGACACACTTTCCCTCTATCTGGAAACAACGAATCCCGCGAAGGACTGGAAGGCGCCGGAGGAAGCAGATACCATCGTACTGTATTACAACAACGACTGGGAGCTTCTTTCTTCTTCGCAGGGCGCCGCCTTCTGTATGGCGGTAACTTTGCAGAAGGACTCCGGGACCGGAATTTCCACCCTGCACCTTACCGCTTCGGAATGGAAAGACAATGCTCCGCAGACCTCCTGCTATTCCATTGAATTCAAACGATACGATGCTGCCTCTTTGAAGACCGCATCAAAGGGTTCCGATCATGTATAATGACTTTTCGCCAAAAAACAATGCTCCGGACAATCTCCTGGCAGGAAAGCAGGAACGCCCACGGCAGGACAAAAGAAAACACCGCTTCCATCTCGGAAACGGTGCTGCTCTCATTCTGGTTGCACTGATGATCATCAGCCTGTTATGCTTTGCCGCGCTTTCCATCGTCAGCGCGAAGGCGGACAGCCGCCTTACGGATCGCTATGCCACGCAGATCACGGCTTATCACACGGCAAGAAATCTCGGCGTAGAGTTCCTTGCGGAAACGGACGCGCAGCTGAAGCAATATCTGGAGGACTCCGCAGATCGGGAAGCTTATCTGGAGAAGGCACGCTCGCTTCCGTCCTGCACGGATCCTTCCGAAGAAAATCCGGTTCTGGTATTCTCCTCTCCCATGACGGAGCACCAGACGTATCTTCTGGTTGTCCGGGTGTTGTTTCCCTCCTCTGCGGATGCTCCCCGCTATGAAGTGCTCTCCTCCCGGACCGTAACGTCAACCGACGTTAATTATGACACTTCGCTCGATGTTCTCGGTCATGACTGATTCGGTCAACAGTCTCTCTCAGGACCCGCACCGTTTCCAGAATTTCTTCCTCCGTGTTCTCCGCGCCAAGAGTAAAGCGAAGTGTCCCCTCCGCGCGTTTCCGGTCCTGCGTCATCGCCATCAGAACATGTGAGGGCTCCAGCGCCCCGCTTGTGCAGGCACTTCCGCCGGATGCACAGATTCCCGCAAGATCCAGATTGATCAGAAGTGTTCTCTGGTCAAAATCCGGAAAAGAGACGCTCACATTCCCGGAAAGCCGCCGTTCCCCGGGCTGCGGTCCGTTCCACAAAATCCGGATGCCTCCCTTTTCCTGCAGTTCATTCCGAAGAGCCTCCCGGAAGAACCGCTGCAGATGCATTGTTTTCTCCTCGTCGCTTTGTCTTTCTCTTACAGCTTCTTCTGCTGCCGCAGCAAAGCCGATGATCGCGGGCACATTCTCAGTGCCAGCCCTTCTTCCGCTCTCCTGTGCGCCGCCATGGATCAGGGCTCCGATCCGCGTTCCCTTCCGAAGGTACAGAAACCCGACTCCCTTGGGGCCGCCGATCTTATGTGCACTGACGGACAGAAGATCCACATCAAGCGCCTTCACGTCAATCGGGATTTTCCCATAGGCCTGTACTGCATCCGTGTGAAACAAAATCCGTCGGCCGCTCTTTACTTTACGCATTCCATCCGGGACGCCCTCTTTCCCGTCAAGCTCCTGCTCCCGCTTCCGCACCACACGGACAAGCTCTTCGACAGGCTCAATCGTACCGACTTCATTGTTTGCCAGCATCACAGATACCAGAACGGTATCCGGATGTACTGCCAGCTCTTTCTCCAGACTGTCCGGGCCCACAAAGCCTTCTTCATCCACCGGAAGATACGAAACGGTATAGCCCCTGCTCTCCAGATATGCGCAGGTATGAAGAACCGCGTGGTGCTCCGCCCTGGTTGTAATGATATGTCCGCCCGTCCGCTCCGGAAGCCCCGCTTCCGCTGCACCGGTCAGCGCCCAGTTGTCGCCCTCCGTTCCTCCGGAGGTGAAAAAGATTTCTCTCCAGTCCGCACCGATCGTTTCCGCAAGGACGCTCCTTGCCTGGTCCAGCTTCGCCTTTGCTTCCTGCGCGGGAGGATAAGAGGGGCTGGCATTTCCATACACGTTCTTCAGAGCTTCCGTCATCTGATCCAGTGCGCATTTCCGCATCGGACAGGTTGCCGCATGATCCAGATAAATCATAATGACCTCCGAAGGCCCTTGGGATAGTGATTCTTCAGAATCCCGCCGGAGGCCTTGCCCCAGCCCGCAGAAATGCCGTCTATGGTTACCAGCGTCCAGCCCTTCCACGATGCGTCGCAGGGAAGCGTTTCTCCGCGAAGATATGCCGCCGCCTCTCTGCTTTCCGAAGAGACCTCCAGCGCTCTTATCGCATCCCCGGGCTGCATCGCCATTGCAAGTGCATGCGCAGGCTCAAATCTTCCCTTTTTCATCGTACCGATTCCAAGGCCAGGCCGAAGAATCCGAAGTCCCTCGGTCCGAACGGACGCTTCATACGGCATCAGATACAAATCATCACCAAACCACTTGGCTCTGCTTCCGGAGTGCTGTGCAAAGCGGTCCATAAGATCTCCCTGCAGCGTATCCCGGATAAAATCTCCTGCTGCCGCAGGGTGACCGTCTCCCAAAGGAATCTCTTCCCGAAGCCGCTCTCCCGTCTTCTGCAGCACCGCCGCAAAGTGTCCTTCCCCTTCCAGACGGTGAGGCCACAGCCGAACCGCTTTCCGGAGCTCTTCTGCTCCTTCCTGTTTCCCGCACCATTCCGGATGGCCGGTGTCAAAGCCAAAGGCCTCTCTCTTTGCTCCAAGCTTCTCCGGAAGATCCGTCATGGAAAACTCCGGGTGCCGTTCCAGAAAGGAGAGAATGCTGTTCTCATCCTCTGCGGGCGCAAAGGTGCAGGTGGAATAAACCAGCTCACCTCCGCTTTTTACCATTACGGCAGCCTGCTCCAGAATCTCCGCCTGCCGCTTCGCACAGGCTGCTACATTCTCCGGACTCCACATGGCAAGGGCCTGCTCCTCCTTGCGGAACATTCCTTCTCCGGAGCAGGGCGCATCCACAATCACCTTGTCAAAAAAAGAAGGGAACCGCTGTGCAAGCTTCTCCGGTGTCTCATTGGTAACAATCGCGTTGGAAATGCCCATGCGCTCGATGTTCTGCGACAGAATTTTTGCGCGTCCAGGATTGATCTCATTGGAAATCAAAAGCCCCTCGCCCATCAGTGCTCCGGCGAGCATCGTGCTCTTCCCCCCCGGCGCTGCACACAGGTCCAGAACCTTGTCCCCCGGATGAACCTCCGCAAGCGCCGCGACAGACATGGCGCTCGGCTCCTGAAGATAATAAAGTCCCGCCTCATGAAGCGGCGATTTCCCAGGTCTTGCCGCCTCTTCGTAGAAAAAGCCAAAGGGCGCAGCCCACGGAACCGGACGAAGACCGAATTCTGAAAACGCCGCCTTCATCCCGTCCGGCATTTCCGCAGTCTCCCGGAATCCTTCCGGATTCCTCTCACATTCCGTGCGAAGGGCAGAACTCAGCTTCAGCGGATTCAGACGAAGGCCGCGGGAGCGCTCCCGTTCGAAGGCCGAAAGAAACTCCGCATACTCTTCTTCCCCCAGCATGGCCTTCATTCTCGTTTCAAACTCTTCCGGTAAAGACAGTATGCCCATTCAGTCCTCCAGCAGCATAGCCCGTACAACGCCGGCTCTTCTGTACTCTCTCTTTCCTGCGCCGAGTCCGGTTTTCCGGATGACAAACTCTGCAGGGAGCTGATCTGAGGTCCGAAGTGCCGCCACGCAGGCAGCGCCTGTCGGCGTCACAAACTCGCCGAGATCCGGAATCAGGTGCATCCGAATGCCATGCTTTCTCACAATCGCCGCAACAGCGGGAACCGGAATCGGCAGAACGCCGTGCTGGCAGCGTACGGTGCCCGTTCCTTCATATAAAACAGGAACCACAACATCTGAGATCTGCTCCTTCTCCCGAAGGTCATCGAAGCATACCGCAATGGAAATAATATCCACAATGGAGTCGATTGCACCCACCTCGTGGAAATGAACCTCATTCAAGGGCCGTGCATGCACCTCCGACTCCGCCTCTGCAACGATCCGGAAGATTCTGCCGGCCAGCTCCTTTGCCCCCTGCGTCATCTGCGTGCCATCAATGACAGCAAGCACATCCTGCAGAGAACGGTGCTCGTGGTGATGCCCGTCGTGGCCGTGATGATGATCGTCGTGGTCATGATGATGGTCGTCGTGCTCGTGATGATGCCCGTCGTGATCGTGATGGTGGTGATGGTGTTCCTCCGCATCCGGCGCAGTCTCTCCGAACAGATAAGCCATGTCATGATCATGATTCTCGTGCTCATGATCCAGCAGCACATCGAAATCAACCGCCGAAATCCCGCTCTTTTGCACCTTCGAAATCTGAATGTCAAAGCCCTGCGCAGGGATCGTCTTCAGCACCTGCTCCAGCTTCTCCTGGTCTGCCCCAAGATCCAGCAGTGCACCCGTCAGCATATCTCCGCTGATTCCGGAATAACATTCCAAATATAATCTGCTCATCATTTTCCTTTCTTTCGGACTGAAAATCCGAATTTCCCAAGCTTGTCCCCAAGTGCAAAATACTCGCCGTGAGAATAGGCAAGCAGATCCGCCTTTTGCAGATCGAGCTTTCCGTTCTCATCCAGAAGAGAGGAGTCGACATCTGTGGACAGAACCTCTGCCACATACATATCATGCGATCCCAGCTCCAGCTTCTGCCGCACCACGCATTCCAGGCACACAGGGCTCTCCTCGATTCCCGGCGTCTCAATGCATCTGGACGGAAGCCTGGTAAGCTTCATTTCCGCCCACTTGTCACAGTCGCGCCCGCTCTTCACGCCAACCCAGTCGGTTGCAAAGGCAAGCTCTCTTGTCGTCAGATTGATCACAAACTCGCCGGTCTTTTCCAGATAATCGTGTGTAAGGCGGGACGGCCGCACCGAAACCGACACCATCACCGGGTCGGAACACACCGTTCCTACCCAGGCTGCCGTCATCATATCCGTATGTCCTTCCCCGTCCGATGTTGTAATAATGGCTGCCGGAACAGGCGCCAGCATATTCGACGGTTTCCAGTATTCTCTTGCCATATCTTCCTCCCAGTCTGTTTTCTGATTTTCATAAAAAAGAAAAGATCCGCCCGGAAATCTGCCCGAAAAGCAGATTTTGACCGATCCGGTCATCCATTCTGTGTTATAATATGACCGGATTTGCACCGCCGGTTCTTTTCAAATCTTCGATTAGTATAGCATGGGAACCGGCCTTTCATACGATGATTTTGCAGTACGATGTGACCTAAGGATAGGATGATGAATAAAGCTTTTTTCTGTCTCGCCTCGCTTCTTGCGGCGGGAATTTTTCTCTATGGACCTTCCGGCGCAGCCGCTTCAGAGAGTGTGTCTTCTTCCATTTCTCTGACGGTCCATGCGGTTTCCAATACCGTGACCTTCAATCCCAACGGGGGAACCGGCTCCATGGACCCGGTCCTTCTTGAGGTGGGAAAGGACAAGCTTCCTGCCTGCACCTTCACGCGCTACGGCTATGTCTTTCGCGGCTGGATGACGAGCCCCTTCGGAACCTCCTGCGAGTATGAGGATCAGTCCGTGCTCCCCGAGGATTCCGAGAGTATGACACTGTATGCTCTCTGGGAGCCCCAGATGTATATCATCCACTATGCCCCGAACGGTGCGTCTCTCGGCGAGATGGCAGATTCCTACGGCATTTATGACCAGCCGACCCGCCTTCTCGGCAACCTCTATACCAATCCGGGACATCTGTTCAGCCGCTGGATCGACACCAATACCGGACGGTTCTACAGCAATCTGGATCTGGTCCGGAACCTGCACTCCGGCAACACCTACTCCCAGGCTGTGATCACCGTAGATGCCGGCCTTCCGGAGAACACCGACTACAAATTCAAGAGCACGCAGGGCTCCTGCGTCTATGAAGAAAACGGAACCACCTACCTGGTTACCGCCGCCTCCATTAATGACAAGGCCTACAACAACGGCGATCTGTCCCATTATGAAACCGTCCTGAACAAATATGACCTTTCCACCGGAAAGCTGGTGAAAAAGGTCCGTAATCTCGCTTTTGATCATGGAAACGGCATTTGCTACAACGACAGCAACGGCCATCTGTACATTGCGGAGGGCGGCACCTGTGCCGGATATCCCAGCGGCGTCATGGAGCTGGATCAGGATCTGAACGTGGTACGCGAATACAATTTCCCGCTGCTTACGCATATCTGGGCCATTGCCTATGCCGATCACCATTTCTATCTGATCGGCCGCAACAAGGACAGCCGCAACTCCTTCTGTGACCTCAACGATGACATGCAGACACTCTCCATCACGCCCGTGGATGAGTATTACGCGCAGAACTTCAGCTCGCAGGGCATTGCCACCGATGGCTCCTTTATTTATGCGGTCAGCGCCGGCTTCAAGGCCTACGACTGGAAGAGCAAGCAGCGCATCAATGTCTTCACAACAGCCGGAAAATATCTCGGCGTGTGGACCATAGACATTCCCTATGAGGCCGAGGATCTCACCGTCATCGGTCCCTACGCCTACATTTCCACAAACGAAGGAGCAAAATCAACCCTCTATCGCACCCGAATTCCTGCCGTCACACTGACGGCCACCTGGAAATAGCCTTATTCCATAGCCTCCTTCCGCAGGCTGGCGGAACCTCATGCCACAGACTGGCGGAGCCTCATGCCACAGGCTGACGGGCCGCCAGATATTTTCCCTCAAACTCGTCCAGAGAAATCGGCCTGCTGAAGTAGTAGCCCTGGAACATGTTGCAGCCCATGCTGTGCAGCATCTCCGCCTGTTCTCTGGTCTCAACGCCCTCGGTGATGGAGCCGATTCCAAGCTGCTCCGTCATCGCGATCACCGTCTTCAGAATCTTCCTTGCCTTCTCCGGGTTCTTCGTCTTATACAGGAACATCATATCGATCTTCAGAACATCCACCGGGATGTCCTTCAGCATATTCAACGAAGAGTAGCCGCTGCCGAAATCATCCATTTCCACCAGAAACCCGTATTTCTGCAGCTTCTCAATCAGAAGAAGGCGGCGGTCCATGTCATCCATCATAACGGTCTCGGTGATTTCAAGGCGCAGATTCTGCGGAGAAATGTCATATCGCTCCACCAGAGAAGTGAGCGTCTCATATACATCCATGAAGTAGAAATCCTTCGGCGAGATGTTGATCGAAAGATACAACTTGTCCCGTCCTTCCTTTTTCCATCGCGCAAGAATCTGGCAGGCCTTCTCCCAGATACAGCAGTCTGCCTGCGCAATCTGTCCGTTCCGCTCCAGAATCGGAAGAAAGCTTCCGGGAGACAGAAGCCCCTCTGTCGGATGCTGCCAGCGAATCAGAACCTCTGCACCTTCCATTTCGCCCTTCTGATTGACCTGTGCCTGCAGATAGGGCACAATCTGTCCACTCTCAATCGCAGCATCCAGTTCGCCGACTACCTTCTGTTCCCACAAAAGCGAGCTGCGAAGATTGCTGTCGTAGTATGCGATGCGCCGGTTGTACTCTCCGCGAATACTACTGCAGGCCATCGTTGCCCGGTCAATCATCAGCGTAACGGCAAGCTCCGGCTCCGTGATTTCATAAATTCCGACATGGGTAATGATCGGAAATGCCTCTTTTCCGAGAATGTGGGTGATGGTATAGAGGCTTTTCTCCAGATGTGCCTCATCGAAGCCGTCCGACCGGCAGAAAATCCCGAAGCGGTCTCCGCCGAGTCTTGCAAGGACGCTGTCATCTCTTGCATTCTCCTGCAGCATCCTCACGAATTCCTGCAGAACATAATCTCCCTTGTTCTTTCCGAACAATTCGTTGATCATCTTGAAATTGCAGATATTCGTTACAACAATCCGGAAACCGGCATCGTCTTCCGTGCTGCGCCCCTCTTTTGCCGCCCGGTCCAGAAGCTCCCGCACCTTCTCGCAAAAGCCGTCGCGATTGTACAGTCCGGTCATCAGATCATGACTTGCCCGGTAAAGTTCCCGCCGGGTCCGTCTCTCCTCCTCCGAACGATCCTGAATACTGAAGAATACACCGGTATTCTTCCCCCTGCGATCCTTCAGCACATAATATTCCACATGATAGAACCTGCCTTTTTCTGTCTCAACATCTCTCTCAAAATCATGAAGGAGATCCTCTCTGGTAAAACCAAGCAGCCCACGCAGTGCAGGAACCTTCTCCTCAACCTGGAGCTCATCGGCCGCACCGGAAATCTCCAATGCGCTCTGATTGGCATAAACACAATGCCCGTCCAGATCAAAGAAGAAAATCGCATTGCTCAGGCTGGAAACAATATAGTGCATCATGCGCTGCAGCAGAAATGCAGGTTTGTAGTACAGGGAAAAGTAAAAGATGATAAGACCGCAGACGGCATATCCGATCATGGACGTGTCCATCTGCCAATGACTGAAAATACTGACAAACTGCCAGATCGTTGTAAGAAGAATTGCTCCGAAAACGATAAGATATTTCTCCGCATAAAGCATGGGTGTGCGGAAAATTTTAACCACCAGTGCGATAAAAATAACAGCAAGATACACACTGGTCAGCAGCATATGAAGAACGTGTCCCGTTCCGGAAAGGAGCTCGAAATAGATTCCTCCGTCCGGAAGGACAATTCTTTCCGCCCGATACGCATGTCCGAAGACAGGGTTCAGCGCGATCTGCGCCACATCCACCGCTGTAATGCAAACCAGCATACGGTGCACTACCTCATGTCGCCCATGGAACTGACAGCCGTTCACGACAAAACGAATCAGATACAGAAACATCAGATCCGTTCCCGCCAGAAACAGGAAATAAGCAGTCTGCGCTTCTCCGATCGATTTGGCAAACAAAAGGAGCAGATTTCCCAGAATCGGAAATACCGTAACCCCCAGGAGCCTTGCAACATCACGGCCAAGCGGCTTCCGGTTCCTGTGTGCCATTTTCGCTGCTGCAAGCAGAGCTGCGGCAGATAGAATCAATGTCAAAGCATACATGTCTCTCACGGGTGACTTCTCCACAGGTGCAGTGGCATGCCTTTTTTTGCATGCCACTGTGTTCACATCAACATTATCTTAACACGATTCTTGTTAAAAAATAATCAAAAGCAGTCGTCTTTTTCTCGAAAGTACGAAATCGTTTATGCCTGATCTTAAATCCGGATCACGCGGATATGCGTCTCTTCTCCATAATCCGTCGTTTCCCCGTCATCGCTATAGTACTCATACGGCCGGATCTCATCTCCGAAGGAATACAGCTCCGGATCAGCGAAATCGACCTCTTCCACACATTTTCCGCCCTTTGATACCGGAAGCAGATACCCTTCCCGCAGGAAAACATGCACGGTCCCGATCGGCATTTCGACATAAGAAAAGCCCTTCTCAAAGATCTTTCCTTCTGTCAGCTTCCCTTCCTCAAAAACAAACTCCTTCATCCGCTCCGGGAAATACACAACCCGTCCCGTTACATTCTGCGTGTAAACCGGTGCGACCATGATGTTCTCGCCGACCAGAAGCTGGTCCTCCACCTGCCTTGCCAGAGCATCCTTTCCATATACAAAGGACAACGGGCTGAACATCATTGTGCCGGAAAGAGCGGCTTTCATATACTCGCTGTAGAGATAGGGAAGCAGCTGATATCTGGCTCCGATTACATTCACAAACCTGTCCTCGTGCGAGAAACGATATGCCTCCTGCTGCCTGGTTCCTCTGGCAGAATGATTCCGGAAGAGCGGCGTAAATACGGCAAATTCCATCCAGCGAAGGAGCAGATCCTCCGTGACATCTGCACCGAAGCCGCCGGTATCTGCGCCGGTATACAGATATCCGCACATGTTCAGGGAAGGCATCATCTGCACATTCATCTTCAGATGAGACCACCAGGACAGATTGTCACCCTGCCAGATTCCTCCGTAGCGGTGCATTCCGATATAAGAAGCCCGGGAAAACAGAAGAATACGTTTCTCCGGAAGATATCGCTGAAATGCCTCTGACGCCGATCTCGTCATATAATACCCGAACAGGTTATGAACCCGATCATGACGATAACGTTTTCCCTTGTAATTATGATAGAAGGACGCATAGTCCTCCGGATTGTTGGCAATGGTGGAAACCAGCTCCGTCATCTCGAAAAAGCTGTTTACGTCGAGATTCATGGCCTTGCACTCGTCCAGCTTCTCAAACACCTTCTTCAGCCGCTTTTCGGAATAGAAAATAGCCGGCTCATTCATATCGTTCCAGAATCCGTCAATTCCCTTATCGATCAGAATCCGGTATTTGTTGCCAAACCACTCTCTTGCCTTATCATTCAGCATATCCGGAAAACAGCATCTTCCGGGCCACACGCCGACGATGAAATCCTCCCCGTTTTCATCCTTGCAGAAATAACCGTTCTCCTTGCCTTCCTCATAGACATCATAGCCGTCTTCCTTCTTCACGCCGGCATCAATGATCGGGACCAGATGGATATTCTGCTCCTTCATCTCCTGTACAAGGCTCTCAAAATCCGCAAAGGTCTCCCGGTTGATCGTAAAATCCTTGTACCTCTCCATGTAATCGATATCAAGGTAAACGCTGTCCAGCGGAATTCCTCTTGATCTGTGCTCTCTCACCACTTCGCGCACTTCATCCGCCGTAAAATAGCTCCAGCGGCTCTGCCCGTATCCAAGTGCCCATCTGGGTGCAATGTAGCTTCGTCCGATCAGCTCGCGAAACTCACGGACGACCTCCTGATATGAGTTTCCCTCAATCAGGTAAATTTTATAGTTCTCATCCTCCGGAAGGATCACCAGCTGATCGGTATTCGTGTAGCCCACATCAAAGGTAATCTTTCCCGGAATGTCCACAAACACGCCGAAGGTATTGTCTGTGCCATCTCCCGCCATGATAAAATTGTGCGCACCGTAAAGTGAGTTTGTGTGCTCGCAGTGGTTGGGATTGTCCGAGCAGTTGCTGACATAACGCCACCCTCTCTTGTTCATGCCGCGGACGTTTTCTCCGAGGCCATAGACAATCTCATCCGGCTGCATCTCGTAATAAAAGGCATTTCCCTCCTTGCGAAGGAGCCCGTCACTCCAGCAGCTTTCCCCGATTTCCCTGACCACCGCATCGGTTTCAATCGGATCCCCAAATACATATTTACGAATCATGCTTCTCCCTTCTGACCGGTCCTTTATCCTGCCGATCAACAACCCCCGTTAAGTATTCTGTGCCAAGGCACAAATCATAATCTTATTCTAATGCATCAGCGCGAGGACGGACAAGAGCAGCATATGCACCGGATAAAAGGCATAGCAGGTGTACTGGAAGGCCTTGGAATGGCAGCCCTGCCGGCCGTGATACAGCCAGATGGGAAGAAGGGCAAAAAGCGCCAGTCCCTGCTCCGGAAATTCCACCGTATGTCCGTTGACTGATATAGTCAAAAGTTCTCCCGCAAGCCCCTCGCAGTTAATCCAGTACAGACCGGCCAGCTGTCCAAGCTTCTGCCACCACAAATCTCCGGGGAGCAGAACAAACAGAAATACCGTCAGTACACCGAAGCCGTAGTAATCCGTCATTCCAAGGATTCCCAGTGCGTAGCAGACTGCAATGCAGAGAACCCAGACAGGGATTGCGGCAAGCTTATGACGAAGCTTTTTCTCTGCCTTACGGGCCAGAAATACTCCGGAAAGTGCGATCAGAAAGGTCCACAGTACATTCTGATGGAAGGGATAAAAAGCAATTCCTCCGTACATGAGGTCAAACGGAACCTCCGAGATCAATGCAAAAACAAGCAGCCGCAGCAGATATCGCTTCGGGCTGTGCGTGTGCCTTGCTCCCTCCGCCAGTAGAAAAGCAAAAATCGGAAAGGCAATGCGCCCGATATGCGTCAGCATGGCACACTGCGGCAGAAGCGTCGCCCACAGGTGATCACACAGCATCAGAAGCATTGCAAGCACATGAAGCGACGCAGACGAAATATCCGGCAGACTCCGCCGGACAGAAGAATCTCTCATCTTGAATTTATCCTCCAACTTAATCTGTTATCCTGTCGACATTCACTATATCATGAATTTACGAATTTTCTGCAGTGATGAATTTAAGGAGATTTGAAGCAATAGCCTGGCAGGGGGGGAGGGTACCTTTGGATGCCTTTCGGTGTGGGGAATGTATCCTGATTTCAAGAAATTCCTCTCCAGGGATTATTTCGGCCGCCCGGTTTCATCTCTATCCTGCTTTTCTGCTCCGCAGGGATTATTTCGGCCGATTGGATTCATCCCCATCTTGCTCTTTTTCTCCACAGGGATTATTTCGCCCGGCCGGATTCATCTCTATCTTGCTCTTTTTCTCCACAGGGATTATTTCGGCCAACCGGATTCATCTCTATCTTCCTCTTTTTCACCACAGGGATTATTTCGGCCGACTGGATGCATCCCTGTCTGGCTCTTTTGCTCCGCAGGGATTATTTCGACCGGTCAGATTCATCTCTATCCTGCTCTTTTGCTCCGCAGGGATTATTTCGTCCGGTCAGATGCATCCCTGCCTTCCTCTTTTTCACCACAGGGATTATTTCGGCCAACCGGATTCATCTCTATCTTGCTCTTTTTCACCACAGGGATTATTTCGGCCAGCCGGATTCATCTCTATCTTGCTCTTTTTCACCACAGGGATTATTTCGGCCGGCCGGTTTCATCCCTATCTTGCTCTTTTTCTCCACAGGGATTATTTCGGCCGGCCGGATTCATCTCTACCTTGCTCTTTTTCTCCACAGGGATTATTTCGGCCAACCGGATTCATCTCTATCTTGCTCTTTTTCACCACAGGGATTATTTCGGCCAGCCGGATTCATCTCTATCTTGCTCTTTTTCTCCACAGGGATTATTTCGGCCGGCCTGTTTCATCCCTATCTTGCTCTTTTTCTCCACAGGGATTATTTCGGTCGGCCGGATTCATCTCTACCTTGCTCTTTTTCTTCACAGGGATTATTTCGGCCAGCCGGATGCTTCTCATCGCTGAAAACACCTCTACCCAGCCATTCCGTTAACTTCCGACTTGTCTTATTATAAACGCAGCGATGATCTGCTCGTTTTTATTATACTTCGAATCAAAGCCTTTCTATATAAAAAGGCTCCCATACATAGCCAAAACTATGTACAGAAGCCTGTTCTGTCAAAATCATGTTCACTTATTCAGCGGATCGAGGACAATCGTACCTGCCTTTCTGGTTTCCTTCAGATCAATGATTCTCTGATTTGTAGAGCCCCGGAAATTCAATGTGATCTTCTTCTGTGCTTCAATAAACGGTCCGTCTACAAGTACATCAATAAGATCCAGATATTGATCTGTCACTCCATCCACGTACTTTCTGCCACCGGGTACAAGGTCCTTGTCATAAAGATAGCCGGTGTAGGTCCAGATGTTCTTCTCCGGCAGCTCTCTTCGAATCCGCTACAGGAGTGGAAGAAGACCCTCCTGATTGCTTTTCTCCATCGGATCGCCGCCAAGAAGTGTCAGCCCGTCATAATAAGGATGCGACAGCTCCTTTATGATCTCATCCTC
>ERZ1026898.471-NODE-471-length-24570-cov-3.937712_pt1 | contig 24570 bp, 24 predicted proteins | sample MGYA00380178_ERZ1026898 | MGnify/ENA primary metagenome ERZ1026898 (study PRJEB33269, sample SAMEA4719814) | human gut metagenome | biome: human-associated habitat; feature: organic feature; material: feces | place: Cameroon | collected 2013-10 ...
GCCGATGCCAAAGCCCAGCGCAGTCCCCGCGAGTCCCTTGCTTGCGTATTCCATAAAAATACCTCCGTTTTCAGTAGTGAACCTTCCGGTTCCTATCACCATTCTGTTGGAAAACGCCATAACAAAAAACCAAGCCAAAGGCTAGAAAAGGCATAGAAAAAGACAGGCACTATGTGCCTGCCTTTAACAATATTTCCGTGCATCGTTTGATAATGCCCTTCATCCCGTTTACGGAAAACCCGTACCGCTCGGCCAAGCGTTCCGCCGTCTCCCCGTCGCAGATGTTTCTTTGCATGATCTCCCGATACGTTGCATTGTGAATCCATTCAGAAATCAGGAACTCCCACTCACTGCGCGGCTTTAATGGCAATCCGCGCTGCATATTCCCCCTACTTTCTGTTCAGAACTGCAATGCTCCCCTGATTCGACACTTCCAAGTCAAGCGCCGCCGCAAGGTCCCGGACCTTGATATAGTTTGTGCCGTCCTTGAGGATTCTGTCCACGGCAATCTCCTTGCCGTCAACAATGATCTTCGACTTTTCTACCATTTCCAACTCTCCTTCCGCTTTCTTTCCGTCCGAAAGGACCATCGCCGTGTGCCGGAACTCGTTGACGATAACGTCGCCTTCCAGCAGATAGTCTGAAGACTTTAAGTATTTCGCGTCATCCAAAATCTCAAACGCGCCGGTTTTGGCCCACATATCACGCATCTGGAACGTTGCCGGGGCGTTTCCCGCCGTGTAGGCAGGCTCCATGTCCACGCCTGCCGCTTCTGCGCAAACCGCCATAAACTCCGAGCAGTCCGTCTCACAGTCGTCTGTGACCGCCGCAAGATCCCACTTGGCGAGTTTTGCGTAATACCGCAGCGTATTCCTCTGCCACTGGTCATACCCGATGTGCCGATTTCCCACGCCCGCGCGGCACGCCGCCGCCATCTTTTTCGCTGTGGTTCTCCACTTTGGCCGCAGGACCAATGTCCAGCCGTTGGCATACCAGTCTCGGATATTCAGCTCCCAGCCGGACTGATTACCGGCGCTGCCGCCGGTAATCTTTCCACGCTCGTCAATGCTTGCCTGCCCGATAAGCACGCTCACTCGCTTTCCACCTCCGGAAGACCCGCAACCGAGGTCAGAAGCGACAGGATACCCGCCAGAGCCGACGCCGAAGCGACCGCGACCCAGTTCACTTCGTTCAAAAGCGCCGACGTGCCGATCGTTGCGATCGCCGTCTGACATACCGTTTTCACCGCGCGGATACCCGCAGCCTTCCACCAATTCTTGTTCATCATACCGTACTCCTTTCTCATGCTTTCAGACCAAGTCTGAACAGCGCATATCCAATAATTCCGCCAACTACCGCCGTGACAATGGTTTTCACCGCCCCCTCCCACATTGCCCCCGGCTTTCCTGTAAGACGCTGAACGGTCTTGTCGATCTTGTTGATCTTTTCGTTCATCGTCCGGAACTGTTCTGCCATGACCTTCACCGACGAAGTCAATTCCTGTAAGACCTTGTAGTCTGCTTCCAGATCATTGATCCGGCGCGCGTTATCTCGCGTCAATGACTCCGTTTCCGTCAATCTGTGTTCCATTTCTACTTCATGCATAGGCGCTCCCTTCTTTTTACCCGGCCATTCGGACGGGGATTTTTGTCCCGTTCTTCTCTGCGATGATCTGCCCGCGAACCAGCTTCCACGTCCACCCGTCCGGCGCGTCCCACGTCTTCATGACGCCGTTCTGCATCATCTTATACGCAAGCTGCCCCGCCTTCGAGCCGACCGTGTAGCCGTCTCCCGGCTCGTCGTCAAAGCCGTTTCTTCCGAGGACGGCCCGCACACGAAGCTGCCGTCCGTCCTTCGTCCGAGCAATGACTTCTCCGTCCGCGCCAAGTGTCCATACAGAGCCGTCCTTCGCCTCATACCGGTCTTTTCGCTTGAGAAGCAGGCTCAGATACTCCCGGTATCCATCGTCCGTCCGGATGTCGTAGGTTTCCTCCTGTGGCTCTTGCTCTGCGGAGGATACCCCATCCCAGCCGACGTTCTTCTGGATTTTCTTCCTCGTGCTCTCTGCGTAATCCTGAACGCTGACGGCAATCGCATATTTCTGTTCCGCTGTCATGTCCGTCTGGTTGAGATAGTCGCAGAACCACGCCCATTTTGTGCCGAATCCCTGCGCCTCGCGTTCTTCTGCATTCGGCGCTTCCTTGAACTGCGCCCACGCGTCAATGTAGTCCGCCATTGCTGCGCCCGTGTCCATAACGCTGTGTGTCCATCCGGTCTGCGCCCTTGCCGAAAGCTCGCTCTTCGCCGCCGCAACGCTGATATTGCCCTCTCGCAGCTCCGAGGAAAGATACCGGAGGTTCTTCACCGAGTCCGCGTAGAACCCGGCGCGAACTGCGTCCTTCTGGTCTTCCGTCCAGCCCTGCCGCTCGAGCCACGAATCAAACTGGTCTTCCGCGCTGCGCACAACGTTTCCGTCCATGTCGTAGACCGTCTCGATGTTCTTGTGCGCCGCCTTTGCCTGCGTGTACATGGCTTCCGTGGCTCCTGCCGCCTTGCCGAACCGCTCATAGGCCTTTTCTGCCTGTGTCGGTTCCTTGTCCTTTTTCGTGCTACCCCACCCAGAACCTCCGCTTGCATCGCCGGAACCAGCGGTTCCTGTAGCGGGCGGAACATACGTTGCTCCAAGCCGGTTCGCGATTTTCTTCTTCGTGCTCTCTTCCATCGTATAATCGGTACTGATTGCAATCGCGTACTTCTGCTCTTTGGTCAGTTCTGTGTTCTTATTCAGTTCATCACAGAACCAAGCCCATTTGCTCTTGTAGCCCATCGCCTTTCGTTCATCGGCAGTCGGTGCGTCTTCAAATGTCGCAAGAGCGTCGATGTAGTCGCTCATGGAAACGCCGGTCTTCGCAACATTATGGCTCCATCCACTCTGATAGTTCGGGGTCAGAAGTTTCTTTGCCTCCTTGTCTGTAATCGTCCCCACGTTCAGCTTTTCAACCGCTTTCCGGTAGCTCGTTGCCTTGTCGCCGTAGAACGCCATCCGGATAGCCTTTACCTGATCTTCCGGATATCCTTGCGCCTCCAGATACGCGTCAAACTGTGCTTCCTTGCTGTTGATAACCTGATCGTCCATATCCTTGTGCGTTTCGAGCCGCGCATACTCGCTTGCTGCGTCCAGCATCTGCCGGGGCGTTACTCCAGCCGCAATGCCGTAATCCCGATAAGCGTCCGCCTGCTGATCGGAAAGAACCGCAATTGCCGTCCGGTCGTCGATCTCGTTTTTATTATACGCTTCCAGAATTTCGTCCTTGTTCGTTCCGTCCCCGTTCTTGTCCTCAAACTTCGCTTCAACTGCTTTGTCAAGGAAGAAATCCGCAACCGTCTTCGCGTCTGCTCCTTCAAGCTTGCGTTTGTCTTTGCTCAGTTCAAACCCGTACTTTGCCTTTTCGACCTCTTGGTAGTATTCTGCCGTTTTCTCTTTTGCGGATTCGATAAGGTCTGGCGAAATACCGACATACGAAGCCGAGCCATACAGATTCTGAACCTCGTCCATCTTTGCCTTGTTTTCGTCGGTCATGTACTTTTCAGAGCCGACCGCCTGAGATACGAAGTATTTTGCAAGCTCCGACTGATTCATGTCGGCGAGCTTTTCATACTTTTCGTCCAATGGTTCACCGTATTTCGCCGCTTCCAGCGCTGCATAGTATGCCTTCGCTTCTTTCTTCGCCGCTGTGCTGACATTCTCGGGGACATTCTCTGCCCACGGCTTTGTGTCGATGAACCTTCCAATGCGGTCGAGTTTTTCTTTCGCATCCGGGGAAACATACTTTTCGTTCTGGATTGCCCGCACCATCAGATCATTCACACGTTCCTCCGCGCTCTTGTCCGCAACCGCCCGGTTATCGTCCGACATCTCAAAGCCAACGCCTGCCGCTTCCTTTGCCGCGTCTTCCGCGATCTTGCGCGCCTGCCGTAGAGCTTCCGCTTTGACCGTAGCCGGAAGGTCTTTGTACCCTTCGCTCTGCATCAGACTTTGTGCCGCCTTGTAATATTCCGATCCGTAGGTTTCCTGATACGTGTCTCTCTGCTCGTCGGTCAGCTTCACGTCTTCGTCTCCAACTTTGATAGACCGTGGTGCATACCGCTGCGGATAGAGCGATTCGCCGCTTTCCTCGCTGATCTTGTCCAGCTCATCGGATACCGCATCCTGCTTGTACGTTGTGATGTCGCCGGGGTTAATGTTCCGATTCATGAAATTCCGGAAGCCGCCCTCGTTTTTAACGTCATTGCCCCACACATCTTTCTTGGCCGGAAGCGTCTGCCGAAGCCCCGGAATGGACGCTTTTGCGTTGTCAACGGCCTGTTGCCATACATTATCGGACGTATAAGCGTCACGTTCTGTATCGTCCAAGCCCTGCGCAACGCCGCGAAGCGCATTTGGAATCAGGCTCGTCGCCTGACCAGCCAAATACTTCTGAGCCGCGTCTCCGGCCTTCTGGTAGAACTTTTCACCATCACTGTATTGATAGTTCTGCGCCAAATCCTGCAAGTCAGACATGAGCGGCATGTCCATAACCGCCTGATACGCGCCGAGCAAAGAGTCTCCAAACACTTGCCCCGCAGTTACGCGCTCACCATTTTCTCTCGCCTCCAGAATATCATTTGCAATCAATGCGCCAGTCGTAAACTGTGCATTGATTGGTTCGAGGAATCCAATGGAAACTAGCTGGTCGCCATCCTGCCACTCTGTGCTCCCGCCGTTCAGATCGCGCCACGCTGCGCTGATATTCAACTGCGTTCCTTTGAGTCCGTATGCTTTGTCGAGTGCGTTTTTATCTGCGTCATCGTCATCACCGGAGACTTTCAGCCATCCGCGCAGTGCGCCAGCAGCCGCAAGCGCGATTACCGCTGAACCGTTCAGTGCGCGGCCTAGTCCTTGAACCGCCTTTGCCTGCTGCGCCGCTGTAAATTCGCCCTTTGTGGCCGAAATGCCCATGTTTATAAAGTCCGCCATAGCTACGAATCCGCCTGCCGGAGAATATTCCACCGCTCTTGCAGCGAGGTTTGCCGGAACCTGCGCAAATGTCAAGGCAATATCGCCCGCGCCAACATCGCCGATACGTGCTTTGTTGATGCCGCTTCGGAATCCTGTAACCGCGCCGGACAGCGCATTTGTATCTTGGAAAGTCCGGTAAAGTGCTTCCGTCTCGCCAGCATTTTGTAGGGAGTTGTCTTTGATTTTCCCCTTCTCATACAGTTTGTCGATGCCGCGCTGTACCTCTGCCTCGATGCCGCCCTTCTGAAATTCGTCCGTCGCGTTCAGCGTATAGCCTTCATATGCCTCCCAAGTTGACATAAGTTTAGACATCACGCCGTCAGACATTTTGAACGTGCGGTTCGATGTCGTTCCGTAACGGCTTGTACCGCCGGATGTGTCCACATCAAGGCCGACCTCCATACACGCTTTTGCAAGCCCGTCAAGAGAGCCTTTGCGTTTCGCCTTGGAAAACCACGACGCATCCCAAGCAACGCTTCGCGTTCCGGTGATTTTCGACAAGAGCATATCAATAGGGACAGACATGTTTCTCGAAATGCTGTCAATCGGGTCGAAAACATTGTTGGAAACCAGATTTCGCATGACAGTCGCAACCTTAGAAAGCATGTTCTGCCTGCGGTACGTCTTGAACTTTTCACCAGCAGATGCTTTCTGCGCGTCAGACGCGATATTGTAGATGCTGTCAGAAGCGAAGGTTTTTAGGAAGTCCAGATTCTCGCCGCCTTCGCCCTGCGCTTCGGCTCTTGCGTAGTTGGCGATACGCTTCATAGCCCATTCTACAATGCCGGGAGTCTTGTTCCCAATCAAGGTTCCGGTCTGTCGCGCTTTACTCGCGTCTTGAATGACGTTCAGCAGATCGTCAACATTCACATCCGCGTCCTTGTTTCCCGTTCCGACTGCCGCGTCATACCGTTCTGCGAGACTGCTCACTTTGTCCATAATGGCGTTCGTGTCGGCTTTCTTCTTGAGCTTGTTTTCCTCCAAGAACGCCTGCGCATCCGCAACAATGCCGCCGCCCGTCTGCCGGGAGTATTTCGCGTAAGCCTGCAAGGCCTGTCCTGCCGCCGTGCCGTGTTCCGATACGGTTTTCCGCCATTCAGAATACTGCGTCCAGTCTCCGGTTTCCTCTGCCGCTCGGCGGTAGTTGTCGAGGATGGTCATGCCCATATCGACCTCTTCGCCGCTCCAATTGTACTTTCCGCGCAGCTCTGCCTTTTCCCCTTCGTAGTCCTGCGCCAGTCTCAGCCGTGCATTATCAAGGCTCTTTTCTTCGGAAATCGTGTCGTACATGATGGGGCTTCTCTGCTCTTCCGGGACATTCCATCCTTCTTCCATCGTGCCGATTGTGTTGCTCTGCGTCTGCGACTGCTTCGGCTCCGATTCAAACCGGCTTTGCATCGCGCCCAAATCCGCCACATTTTCCCTATTGACAGAATCCACCGACTGTGCTACATTTAAATTGTAGTCAGCACTAGACTCCGCGTCTTGGACGTGTTTGCCGGGGGGGCTTTGGCCTGTTGATCCGCTTTGAGCGGGCACACTGGTATCGGTGGAAGTGCTGGCTATTTTTGTCATCTTTTTCAAGAAACTCGGTTTGCTTGTCTCGCCGGTAATGAGCATTTGCTTCGTTGCCAGCACACCGTCGTCCAGCACTTCTTCAACGTAAAATGTCCGGTTCCCCATCTGTTTTTCGTAAACGACTGTCGGGTTTCCGCCCTTCGTATCATATCCGCGGTACAGATTGTCATAGTTATCAATGATATTCTGTGCCTGCTCCATGACGTTTGCTGTAACCTGATACTTGTCGTTGGACTGCGAGCCGTGCGAAATATCCACATGCCGGAGGTCGTTGTCTCTGAGTGCGTGCGCGTATCCCTCGACTTCGATTCCGGCAGCCCGGAGCGTTTCCGCCAGTTCCGGCGACACGTCAGACAGCTTCAAAAACTGGTATTGGTTCTGCTTGTTGAACGCATTTTGAATAAACCTTGAAATCTGCTCTTTCGTTGCATTGAGCAGATTTTTTACGTCCTTCGGTTTATTCGTCGCCACTTCCGGACTGATGCCGCTTTGCAGCTGCATCTGCGTCTCCATGATGATATTGTCCAGCTCTGTTGGCTCTCTGACCTGCGTCACATTCTCCGGCGTCTGCACGCCCTGCAAGGTGTCCAGAACCGCCTGATCCCAAGGGCTCGCCGTCGGGTCTACGATTCTCTGCCCCCTTGCGGCGATGCCCTGCGCCAGCATCTGCCCGCCGCCGAGAATGCCGCCGATCGCCGCGCCCATTCCGAACTCCCGCGCCGACTGTCCGAGATTGAAGACAGCGTCTTCGTTTTTGCCCGTGTCGTCGTTCCACGGCGCATCCTGATTGTAGACCGCCTTATTCACAAGCCGCTCGATCATGCCCTGAACGACTTCTTCGCCGCCTTCTTCCAAAGAAGATCTGACCCACTTGCGGATTTTATCCGTACTGGTCAGCCCTTCTTTTCTCATTTCGCCCGGCAGCTGTTCCACGCCGCCGCCAACTTCCACAATGGCGTTCGCCGTCGAGGAAAGAAGCGTCGCCAGAAGCGCTTCGTCTTCCGTCGCGCCCTTTTCAATTGCTTCGTCGTAGCTATTGCCGAAGCTCTGAATGAAGCTCGTCCAGTACATCGGGTCTTTGGAGAGCTTCTGCACCGCGTCAGCGACCGTCGCCGACAGTCCGGATGCCTGCGGGGCCAATGTTGCCGCCGTAGAGCCGCCCGCCGTCATAGCCGCCAGAACCGCGTTTGGAACCGCCGACACTGTGCCCTGAATCAGCTGGTTCGCGATGTTGCCGCCCTTGCCGTACTGGCTCCATCGCTCCGCCGCGCTCTGCTGCAAACCTGCCGTTGTCCCCTTCACGGATGCGTCAAGGTCTGTGATCGGCCGGAAGAGAGAGCCGGTGATCGGGGAGTCTCCTTTGACGAACTTCCCGCTTTCCTTGTCCCATCCGCCGTTTACGATCGCTTCCAGCTGCATGAGCGCCCGCGCGCCCGCGTTCAGTGTGCTGGTAACGGCTGAGTTGAACCCGCCCGCGCCCGCTTCCACCGATCGCCCGATAGATTCCAGAATGCTGTGATCTCCCGTGACCTCGCGCTTTTGCTTTGTCAGCTCGTTTCTCTCTGCGACCTTCTGCATATCCGGACGCCCGGTCTTCTGCGTAGACTCGCCAATTTCTCTGTCAAGTGTCTTGATTTTTCGATCTATCTCGGAGACAGTCCGGTTTCGGCCCTTTTCCTGGTCCCTGGCAACAGTCTTCTTCGCAGCAGCGCTATTTTTCAAGCGTTGCTGTTCGCTTTCTCTCGCCTGTTCCGGTGTCTGGCCGCTAAGAATTGCCGTAGCAATCTTTTGATTGGCGGTATTCCGAAGATCCCTGGCATACTGGGTGTTCTGCCCAACGGTGTACCCATTCTTCGTCGCCTGCTCCATCAAAGACTGCTTTCTCTGGTTCTCCGAAATCTTCTGGTTGGCAGAGCTTTGAAACGAAAGGCCGTAGGTCCTCGAGCTTCCAATCGTCGCCCGGTCCATCAGATCGTTTAACGCCGCAGACTTTTCCGTCTGGCTGAGTTCCTTCTTCTTGGGCTTTGATTCCCCATAATAGCTTTTTGTGGCGGGCTGCGTCGTGGTCGGCGTGCTCGGCTGGGAAACAGACGTGAGCGTGCCGGATGTCGCCTTCGTTGCGGTCGAAGCGTTCGCCTGCCGTGTCTGCTCTGCCCTTGTTCTGGCCTTGCCTTGTTCCTGCGCCTTCTTTTTCGCCTGTTCGGCCTTGCTTTTCCCGGTATTAGGGTTTCTCTCGCCGTCTTTTGTGATCATTCTCTGCCCTCACTATGTCCAACTCGACTCTTTTTTCGTAATGTATTCATACGGTCGGTTGACCTTCGTCTTCGTGGATTTTTCCTTGGCTGCAATATCAAGTTCGCGCTCGATCTCCTTGTCGGCAAGCTCTTTGCGGTAGATCTCTTCAAGCTGCTGGATCACATCGTCAGACAATCCGTAAAGCTTTCCGTATAATCCGTACTTGCCGCCCGCCGCCGCGATCTCTGCCGCCTGTCTCGCTTCTTCCGATGCAAGATTCCGGTCGGCGCTTACCTGATTGAGCATCATGTTAAGGATCTCAAGTGCACGGTTGCTGTCGCTCTTCGATGCGTCAATGACGCTTTCGTCCACTCTCACAGCTTCCTGATAGAGCCTTTGCGCAAGCTCCATGTTATTCTCTGCCTGCGCCTTCTGGATCGCGTTCTGGTACTGCTGACCGAGTAGCGTCCTCTGCCGCTCGATCTCCGCCCGGTTCTGCGCTTCTGCGTTATTGAGCGTCGTCAAATCGCTTTGCAGCTGATTGTTCCTTGCAAGCTGCGCCTGTCCCCTTGTGCCGGAATTCAGGCCGGATGCGTTCGCAATCTCGTTATAATTGGCCTGCGACCGGTCCGCGTTTGCCTGTGTCTGCCGTCTCTGCTCGTAATAATTAGAGCCGAGCTTGCTTTCCTCGCCCGCCAGATTGGAAACATTCTCATTGTAGTCGCTCTCTAACTGCGCCTTGTTCGCCGCCAGCTGCTGCTCATACATCTGCCGGATATAGTCCGACTGGTCCGCCGCCGTCGGTGTCTTCTCCCCTTGCAGCTCCTGCAAGCGCTTGAGATAGTCCTGGATCTGCTGGGTGTAAGCGTCCTTCGCCCCCAGCGCGCTGTCTACCATCGTGCTAGAGCCGGAGCCTTCCGTCGTTGTTCCGGTTCCTGTGCCGCTTCCCGTGCCGCTTCCCGTGCCCTCTCCCGTGCCTGTCCCGGCACCAGCTCCGCCGCCTGTCCCGCTTCCCGCGCCGTTTCCGAGAATCGAACCGATGCCGCCTGCGGCATTCCCCCATTTTCCGGAGCCGTTGTTGCGATGTACCGGGATATCGGCAATGCTTGCGCTTCCTCCGCCCGGCTGGTACGTAATATTTGCCTTTGTGGTCACGCCGTCCTTCGTGACCCAGATATCCCCATTATTGTCCGCCGTCCACGAAGACCCGTCCGAGACCGTCGTAGTCGTGCCCTGATGCTTTTTCAGCGACTCGGAAATGTCATATCCGTCTTTTGTGCCGATGTTGTATTCGCCCATTTACTCCCTCACCTTCCACGCTGCCGGATATTCCGCGAGACTGTAAGCCGTGTCAGATAGACATTCTGTGAACTTACCGTCTTGCACGGCCCATTCCCCTGCCTTGTACATGTCGTGTGCGCCCGTAGGATGTATAAACTCCCGCGCAGTTTCTCTTGATGTCCCGTGGTACGGCCTGTTGAACGTATACCATCCAGACTGTCCGGGTGCGATGTCTGGATTCACTGCGTTGTCATAGTTCTGGTAACATTCCCATACGTCCCCGTCTACAGAAAAGATATCTCCGGCGACGTGCTTGCCCGGCTTCCATTCGTCGTAGAGCGCCGAACACATGATAATTTCATCTGCCGTCTTTGGCTTCTCGCCCTTCATCAGCATTCGTGTCATGTTCGCGACAGACGTCAGAAGACCATATTCAACCGGCACAGCAGGGTTCGGCGTCGCTGCCTGTGTATTGGTAAGCAGCCAACTGCCCGCCGCGATCTCCTGCCGCAAGAAGTCCGAAGCGTCGAAAATACGAAGCTCGAATCCGTTGTCGGCATAAACCCAAATCATCCCGTCCAGTTCATCCAGGTCGGGAAGAGATTCTCCCACAAATCGTACTGAGCTGGACGTGCTCAATACGCGGATATGTTGATACGTCTGACCGTTTGCAATAATATACATAAGCCCTCCTTAGGAAGTTGTGATCCTACAAGCTTTATAAGAATAGCCCTGGCTGTTTGAACCATTGCGCATGTTTATTGTCGCATTTGAATCGACGATGTAGTGATACGTTCCTGCACCTTTCATAACATCTACGTCGTTTACTCTAATGTAACAACTATTTCTGGACCGTTCGTTTTCTCCGTCAACCATAATTTCAATGACTGTGCCGACTAGCAAATCCAGTGTTGTCTCTTCTTCATACCTTACGCCGTTCACCGTCACAGAGCATAAAGTTCCGCCAAAATTTCCATCTAGCGTAATTGTTCGTTTCCATCCCGGCCCACGCCGCAAGAACATTCCCATAACAACCTCCTAGCTCGTCGTAATATCACAGCTATAGTACGAACTGGAAGACCCGTGCTTGGTAATTGTGATCGCCGTGTCCGCCGCAAGCGAGAACGTATATGTTCCTTCCCCTGTCAAAACCGTCTCGCCATTGAGCGTAACGTAGCATTTTGCCTTCTGGCTTGTTGTGCTTCCGGAGACATGAACTTTCAGAGCTGTTCCTTTTCTAAACTGCTGAACAATCGCAAAATCATAGATCTTCCCGCCAATTTCTGCGTAGCCGCTTTTATCGCTAAACGTGCCGCTCAGTGTAATCGTATATTTTTCATATTGAATTGGCTTGATCCACCGTGGGCTTCTTCCACTCATCCAAAGCACACCACCTTTATAGGGATGTTCAACAGTGGCGCCGTCCCGATGCACTGCGCGGTCAGGCTGTTTTCCCCCGTCTTATAATTGTGGATCAAAGAAAAGTTCTCAAGAAGCGCCGCGTCCGCGTCCGTGTCCGTGCCGCTGAGAACTACATCCCACTGCGGGTCTACATCGTAGCTCGCTTTCAACCCTGCAATCGTGATCGTTTGCGCCTGATACCCATTTGCATCTGCTGCCCAGCCGGAGGAAAGAAGCGTTCCCGTATACTGAAACGCATTTTTGACATTCTTGATCGCCGCATACACGCCGCCAGACGTTACGAAATGATCGCTGTTTTCCGTGGGTGCGCTGTCCGTGACCATGTCTGTAATATCTGCCTTGCCATGTGTGTGCGAAGCATTCGCCTTTCCGGCGAGACCCGTAGTAATGGCGTTTGTCAGTGTCTGCACCGCCGCATAGACGACTTTGTTCATGATCGCGTCCGTACTGGATGCCGAAAGTTCGTTATTGACAAAAACCTTCGTCGCGCCCGCCGCAATTCCGTCGAGCTTAACCTTGTCTTCCTTGCTCATCAGGCCGTTCGCCGAAGCCGTCGCCGGGTCAATGATGATGGGCCGGTTCTGAAGCTCTGTGATATCGCCCTGTGCCTGTGTCAGATCGGTCCGAAGCAGCGTCAAGATCGTCGTGACGTCCTCCGCCAGCTTGACATAGTTGATGCTTCCGTTGGGGACCGCCGCAATGGTCGCCTGCTTGACCTGCTCCTGCACGTTTTCAATTGCCGCCTGTATTGTCTCCGCCGGAATATCCTTTGTTGACTGGAACTTGAGGTTCGCCGCGATCAGTGCCGGGATAAACGTCTCGTTGATCCATGTCTGGATCGTAAGCCCCGCTTCGTCAAACTTTGCTTTCAGCTCCGCCGACGTGAGTCCTCCGACGTCGTTCGGTTCATCGTCCAGTTTCTGAATGATGCTCAGATCATTCGTAAATTCTGTCAGTGCCATCAAGTCACCCCCGTTTTGTTAAGCGCCCGTTGGAGCTGTCCATAGCCGCTGCCGCCTTCGACCGGGAGTTCCGTTCCCTGCCCCATCACCGGGCCATTCGCCTGCTGCCCCATCATCTGCGCCTGTGCGCCCTGCAATTTATCGATCAGCTCCTGCTTCTTAGATACATACCCCTCCGGGATACGCTCCAAATAATCCACCAGCTCGATTTTTCCCTGCATGAGCAAATTGTCGAGCGTCTGCACCGTCGTGATCTCGCTCCAATACGAAGACGCGCCCACGTCCAGTTTCAGGCTCATTGGAATCTCGTTGAGAATCGAGAAGTCAAACGGCGTGTTGAAATTCGCGTCCTGAATGCTCATGCCGAGCGGCTGATTGTTCATCTCCTGCTTTGTCAAGAACTTCACCTGCACATACCGCGTCCCGTAATACACCCGCATCATGTCCAGATAGATCCTGCCGAGATCTTCGATCGACTCATACATGTTGAGTTTTACCAGCTCCAATGGCGCGTTGGACGCTCTCTGCAACGCGATAATGGCCGACGTGTTGTCCGGTCTCGTGTCGCCCAAAGCCGCGTCACTCGCGCCCATGAAGTTCTGCGTATAATTGACGGCCAGATCAATAAACTGCGAGATCTGCGGGCTGATCTGCGCCGGGTCTATGATCTTTGCAATGGAATTCATATCGCCGCCGTTGACGCCGATCGCCGCGCCGACTCTCGAGTCCCATTTCGGAATTCTTGTCTTGTCGTAGACGATCTTCGGATACGCCGTCGTCATCAGTGAGATCATCGCCATTGCAAACGCCTTGTTCACGAACTTCTGGTTCGGAAGCAGCTGCGAGATCAGCGCCTGCCCATGATAGCAGTCTTGAATATAGTCCCAGTTCATCCAGGTAATGGGATAGTATTTCAGCTCCGTGTCCTTGTCCGGTTCCAGCTCCACATTCTGCGTGCATTTGTAGCTGTGGATCGTTCCGCTGTCAAAATCTCTGTAAAGATAGATGTACATGGATACCCGGTCATCCGTCAGCGCATCCATTTTGTTGTCGTAAGCTTCTGTATCTGCCCGGATCGCGTCAATATCGTCTTTCTTGACCCCGTTCTTTTCGGCCAGTTTCTTGACATACTCCACTTGCTTTCGCATAGGGATGATGATATACGGCTGCTCCTGCGGGTTTCTCTCGTTCGGATTGCCAAAAATGATTCTTGTGTTCTCAATGATCTCTGTGACGATGCCGCCCTTCGCTTCCTGGCCAGTCTCCATCTCCGGGTCAAACCAGGAATACGTCGCGCCGTCTCCGTCCACGGCTGCATTTCGCATGAACTCGCGGACCTTCGTCACGATCTTGTTGCGCTCAAAAAGCTCTGCAAACTGCTTGTTAATGACATCCGTAACCTTCTCTAAGTCAGATAAACCATACTGCGACGTGGAGCTCAGCGGCGTTGCCTGCATCGAAAGGTTGTTCGAGCTGATCGTCGCGATCTGAAACAGCGTCACACGTTTCAGAAAATTAAATACCGGCGTCGGCAGGCCGTTCGCTTCTACGCCCTCCCACTGTTTTCCGATGAAGAAATTTTCGTTTTCCGTGACCGTGTCATAAAGGTTGATCTGCGTATTGAATGTCACGCCCTTGTCATATCGCTTTGCGACCATCTCCGGTGTCAGTTTTTTCATTGATCTTTCTCCTTCGGGTTCCCATAAGAAAGGATATTTGCGACGCCTTCGTTAAACAGCTTCATTTCCAGCTCCGCCCGCCGCTCTTCTTCCGTTTTCTCTTTCTCTTCTGCCGGTTCTTCTTTCTTTTCTCGCTTTTTCCAGATCATGACTGCGACCAAAACCAAAATAGACCCATGCAGCAGAATAAACATGCTGAGCACGCCCAATAACACGCACATCAAAAGTTCCATAGAAACCTCACTTTACATATCCTGTGAACCGTACCCGCATATCTACGCCCAATACGGTCACATCGTTCGCCACAGACACCGCATTGATCAGAAGCTTGTAATAGACGAACTTCTTCACCTTGAGCTTGATCCGCTGCATATGCGGGCTTCGGTTCGTGTTGAACGAAAAATGGCTGAAATCCACCGACACAAAATTCATGATCTGCGCCGTGACGGTCTTCTCTGTGTATTCACTCTTCCGGTCGGACCTTGCCGAGACCGTGCATCTCGCGCCTGCCGCCGGCTTTAAGCTCACCCAGAGGACGGAACTATGCTTTCTCTGATAGTCAGACCCAAAGTCCATATTTCCGCTTTCCCATACGCAGGAAATTTCCCCGCCAAAGTCCGCATGAACCAATTCGTCAAACAGTGCCAATTTCCCGTCTGACGTTCCGAAATAGACATCGTCTCCGTCTCTGCACGCGCAGACGACTTTCAGTCCCGTGTACTTATACCAGATATCTTCCATATACCGGTGGACCAGCGTCGTTCCAGATGCGTCATTCAGAAACACATAGTATTCCTGCTTGCTGTCGTCGTCGAAGATAAAGACCTTCTCCGGCTTCGCGTTTTGCATCGTGCTTCTGACCTTTTCCGAGATCATCGCCGCGTTTCGTTCATCGCGCACCGTCGAAGATGTCATTTTCCAGTCATAGAGCGCGCTTGCATACATGGACCTTGGGAAGTTGTAGACAAGTCTTACCTGTCCGGGCGCTTCGTTGCCGATCTCTCTGTTTAACGGGATCGTATAAAATCCCGGCACGATCGACCCGTCCGCCATCGTCGCGCTGGAATACTCCGTTGCGTACACGCTTCCCGGCTTATAGGTCAAGAGCCTGTCATAGTGCTTGATCATCGACGTAATCGGTGTGTTTTCATCTCCAACCAGCATTTCATAGAGGTCCGGGAAATACTCTGCCGATGCAACGCCCGCTTCTGTAATTCCGCAGTAAAGCGCCTTCGCTGAGCCATCGCCATAGAGAAAAACTCTCGTGTCGTTGACCCCGTTGTATAATTCCCAATACCGCATCGCCGTGACCTGTGAACGCAGCTCATTCGGTGCGGTATAATAAATTTCCACATTGTTGTTTCCGGTTTGAGGGGCCGTTGCAAACGTGACCTTCCCGTTCAGAAGATCCTTTGCCGCTTCCGTAAGGACGCTATCGACATAGATCTTGTCGATAGAGATAAGCGCTCCTTCCGGTAAAACATATTCTGTGCTCTCTCCGTCGGCTGAGAACCGAACACGTTTCTTTCCCGTCAGCCGGTTCACGTTCTCCAGCGTCGTGCCGCCGCCCTTTGGGCTTGCCGCCGTTACCACGCAGGGAATATATCCCTCCACGCTCTGTACCGCGCCGGTCCCATCCCACGACAAATATTCGTGCCCGTTGAGCATGTAGACCTTATTGTTGAACCCGAAGAATTCCGTCGGCGCGTCAACGATGTTTCCAAGCCGTGTCTTGCCTTCGGAAATCTTCCATACGCCGCCATCCGCCGCGCAGAGTGTAACTTCATCCCCCGCGACATAGCCGTGCCACAGCCCACGTACAGGCCCCTGAAAGCTCTCGATCTCCTGCATGCCGGGCCGCACTCTCAAATGATACTGCGGCGTGACCTGCCAGTTTTCCATTCTGGACGCTTCGCCGACCTTCAACTGTGTGTCGCCGTCTTTCGATTCGTTCAGGCCCAAAAACTTTTGGATCTGCAAGACCTTTGCTGCGTCTGAGGTTACGATCTTTGCCATACTTCCTCCTATCGGGAAAAGGGGCGGCTTCGCGCCGCCCCTATTTCTTAGTTCTGGCCGACGGCCACGCCGGACCAATACATGCCGGACTTCGTCGCGACAGCCTTGATGGTGTCTCCGGTCGCAAGCGTCGGCTTGCTGGATGCCGAATACGTCAATGCGGTATCGCTGAAACGCGGGTCGCTGCCGTCCGTGGTGTACTTGATGACCGCGTCGGTCGTGTCCGAAGTGATCGTCGCAACATTCGTTGCAATCACGATTGCGGGCGTTGCCGCAACGGTAGACGCCGCGCAGCCGATGTAGATGCCGTCCGCTCTCGTGGGCTTCACGAATGCGTCGAACATCACGCGGCCTTCCACCAGATCGCCGGACAGGCCGGGCGGGTCGGAGTGGATCTTGTAGTCGTTCAGCTTCATCGGCGAGATCGCCGCATCCTTGAGGACGATCATGAAGTACACGTCCGCCGGGAAATAGCTCTTCGGCACCTTCTTGACGGGCATGCCGTCGAACTCGCCCACGACACCCTTGACAAGGGCCTTCGTTCCGATGCCCTCGAGCTTGACATACTCGTCACAGAGCTTCAGCGCCTTATAAAGGTCGTTGCGGATGTAAAGCGTTCTGCCGTTCTGCGGGACGAACATATCGTCGAGCGCGCAGGTCGCGTCCATGATGATGCCTGCGATGGTGCTCTTCGTTGGTGCTGCCGTCAGCGCAACGTGCTGGCCTGCGTTCACTGCCCAGGTCTTGAAACGGTGCTTGTCAATGTACGGGGTCACGACTTCGCGCATTTCGCGTTTCAGGCTCGTTGCCGCCGTCTTGATGTTGAACTGCTCTTTTGCATTGCCCTTGTCGATGGTGTAGGTGAACGCCTTGTCCTGTTTCATCTGGAACTCGTAGATGCTGTCTGCAAGCTCCTGCGGCGTGCCGTAACGGTTCGAGCCGGAACGGGTGTAGTCGTTCAGCGGAGACGTATGCGCTTCATAGACCTTCACGGTCTTCACGCCGACGAACTCCATATCGAGATCCTTCGAGAAGGAACTCTGCGTCAGAGAATCCTGATAAAATCTTTCCTGTACCTTATCCGAGTACTTTTCTGCAAGGTTAATGGTTTTCGACATTCTTTACCTCCTGTCAATCATCGCTGAACAGGTATTCGAGGAACGGGTCCTTTGCCGTCTCCTTTCCTTCTGTTTTCGCGGAACCAATACTTTTCTGCTTGTTTTTCTCATTCTGTTTGAGTGCGTTGATGCTCTCCTGGAGTTTGCGGTTACTCTCGGCGAGCTGCCGGTTCTCATACCGGCCGTAGGCGGAAACTAACGTTTCGCCGTTTCTGACATCGTCCCAGACTTCCTTCGGGATCGTGTTTGGGTCAACATCCTTGTAGAGCTTCAAAAACCGCTCAATGTCCTGCTGCCGGGCAAGCTCCTGCCCCTGCTGCGCCTGCTGCTTTTCCGCATCCGCCTTTTCCGTCCTGGAAAGCCGCTGCTCTGCATCTTCCCGCAGCACCCTTTCGTGGGCTGCGTCCCGGCTCAAGCCCTGAGAGACGTAGGCGTTTTCCCGCACCGACTGCAAAAACGTGTTTCTGTCCGTGCCGGATTTCTGGGCCGCTGCGTCCAGCAGACCAATAATTGCTTCGTTCTCCTGCTTGAACTTCAAAAGCTCTGCATTTTCCTGCTGTAAGTGGTCTCTCTGCTCTAAGATGCGGTCGTGGTTCAGCCCCTTCTGGGCAAGCTCCGTGACCTCCTGGCGGTTTACCTTCCGAATTTCCTTGTTGAACTTGAGATCAAACAGCTCTTCCGGCTCGGCCTTCGGTTCCTGTGTTGGTTCTTCCTCCGGCTGCTTCGTTTCTTCTGTTTGTTCTTCCGGTTCTTCGGCCGGTTCGCTCTCTTCGACTGTCTCTTCGCTGGTTTCCTCGTCGGTCTGGTTGCCGTCGTCGTCGGAAACAAGATCGCTCAGATCTACGCCGAACTCTTCGTCCATAAACTCGTTCATTTTCTTCCTCCTGTTTCTGGCTCTGGTAGGCCATATTCACGGCTCTGGTAGGCCGCTGTTTACTCAAAATCCGTAATACGGGGTAATTTCCTCCCAGACGGAAGGTTTCTTTGCCGCAAGCGTCGCGACAAGCTCGGAATACCGTTCGTTGAAAAAGCTCGCCATCGAATCGTTTTCACCCAAAAGAAGGTGCGCCGCCAAACCATACGGCATAATTCCCTGCGCGATCACATCGTCTAACCCGATCTCATCCGAAAAATCCGTAAGTTCCGGGCAAATCACGCGTTTCCCGTCGTCTCCCGTCTGGAACGTATCGGAATACGGGAACAGCTCGTGCCGCAGGACATTCAGAATGCTGAGCGTCCGCAGCCGGTATTCCTGCGTGTCTGCGGTCGTCGTTGCGCCGCTCGACTCGTTCTGCTCGTCCATCAAATGGATCGCTCTGGAAAATACCCATTCAGGCGTTGTCATACTGTCCTCCTAAAAATCCAGGTAGCTGCTGTCTGCTTCTCCGCCGGTCATGTAATCGCCGTAACTTTCTTCGTGCTCTTCTTCGTCTGCAATGACCTGCTGTTCCGGCTTGAGCGTCCGAAGCTGTGAGAAATACCGCAGCGCATCCGGCCGGTGCGTAATATCGTGCGGTTCTTTGGCACAGTCCGACGGGTTCTTGTCGTCGTGCTGGATCGCCATCAGATCATCGATGATCCCCTTGCAGGTGTTGAACACCAAAAGCCCCGGCTTTCCATCGCTCAAAGGCTTCAAGAGTTCTTTGACCGCCATCCAGCCCGCTACACGCGAATTGTTCGCCTTGACGACCGGCAGTCCGCTTTCCGCGAATAGCTGCGCCATCGTCTTGCCGGTATCTTTCTGCGTAGACCACATGTCCGGCGGTGCGATCGTATATTCAACTCGTTCTCCCGGCGGTGTCGATACAATCGCGGCATTCGCCGCCTGCGAGACAATCAGCCTTGATTCGGAATATTCCCGGTACAGATACGTCCTTCCGTTGTAGTCCACAGCCAGCCAAAGGCACGCGAACATATCTAGGCCGTAGTCAAACGCTCGGTACTTCGCCCATCCCGGCGGGATCGCGAACGGTGCGATAACATGCGTTTTCACCGTAAACTCCGGAAAGAAACCGCCGGACAGCGCGTCCCAATCGCCGAATCGGTGCGCCCTTCTGACATCCTCCGGCAAAAGGTTCAGTGCGTTTACATAATCCGGAGAGCCTTTCAGCAGATCGACGTTGTCCTCGACCGTCGCTTTCAGAAATAGATAATCGTCCGGATTCTCTTCCGGGAGAAAGTCTCTCGTGACAAAGATCCGCTTCACCCACTGATGTCCAACACCACCTGGGTTACACGTCAGATAGACCCGTTTCGGAAATGGCGTCGCGCCACGGCAGCATGCCGCGATACCGCGAAACTCCTGCTCCGTGAACTGTGTCGCTTCTTCCATGAAGATCCAGTCGTATTCCTGACCCTGATACTTGCCCGTAACCGCCGAGCCGTACCCGTCCATGTTGCCGAATTTGATGCTCGATCCGTTTACAAACGTCAGAAGATGCTTCTGCACGTTGTATGTAGCCAAGCTCTCCGGAATCAGCTTGAGAATCGGGTCTATGACAGAGTTCTCCAAATCCTCGTATCTTCGGCGGATAACCAGTATCCGAAGGCCAGGATATTCAATGCACCCACCCACGGGCTTTCTCTGCGTACACCACGACTTTCCGCCACCTCTGGCCCCGCCGTAGCAGGTGTACTTCACCCTGCTTTCAAAGAACCGCCTCTGCGGCTCACTGTTTGGGCAGCCGAGGTTCAGCGTGATCGCTCCGCCCTTTGCCGTTTGCTTCCTCGCCAAACTCTGGCCCTCCCTTCCCGTGCTCACCTTGACGCCCGGATTTCTCCGGGACGCCAAAGTAAGGAGGATGAATCATGGCTCGCCGCCAAGGTCAACACAGGATTTTTGAAAAATTTGAGATTCGATTTGTGCAAAGGGGTACGTCGTTTTTCTCCCACCCCTCCCAATGAATGGGAAAAGCTCTGGAAGCGAATACATGGGGGAGCTGGATATAACTATACATACAGGGAAGCGCGCCGCCTGTTTTCCGCTACCCCCTCCCATTGCGTTACGTTTGATCTAAGCCATACCCGGAAAGCCCACCCTGCGCGCACACCCTCGAAAAAATCACGCGGGGGCTTATAGCCCTGCGCCCGGGACCTTATCGCCTGCGAGCGCCAGCGCACCCGCCGCACGCCATCGGCATTATGCCGAAATATAGTAGACCATAATATATTTATGTCTACTCGTAAGCAAATAGTTGCGCGAACTACATAAAACTCGGAGCCCTACTAACTATTTGAGAAAAATGAACGCAACAAAATGGATATTTGGTTGCGTTGGCTATTTGAACGCCGTCTTAGACCCGCCGAACTCGATATTGATCGTCAGCTCTCCGGAGCTTTTGCCGTCCTCGGCCTTATCGATCATCTTGCAGCCGTCAAAGTCCTGCTTATTGGCAAAGATGCTCTTGGAGCTGTTCGGGCCAGACCATCCCGGAGCCGTGTTGTACTGCCCGCGAATCCAGGTAGCAAACTTTTTTAGCTCCCGCGAAACGTCTACTTTATTGGCCGGCGGGCTTTTGATTGCCTTTGACACTGTGTCAGCATCTAGCCCGATTGTCCCGCAGAAATGCCACCAATCCGCCTTCGGATATACGCCGGACTCCACCTTGCTTTTGTAATCCTCGATTGCTGCGACTGTCTGCTTGTACGACAGCGGAAACGCCGGTTTATTCGCCATCTTGCCCACCTCCCCGAACATTTTGATGCGAGAATCATACTTTGAAAAAGTTGCTGTGTGTGGAGATTCAATAAGGGAAATCGGAAACTTCGTTTCCGAATTTCCCGTTTGAATCTCCCCAGATGTATATATATCACAGATTTTTTGACCATCCGGAAAAAGGCCGTTTAAGTTTTCCGAAGAATTCCGGATTTTGAACATTAAAAAAGCGTTGAAAATACTGGGCAAAATGCGAATTTATAAAATTTTAAGTAATCGGTAACGCAACCTCTTGACAAGATTTTGCGCGTTTGCCTTACCGCATCAAGTGGGCCGTTGTACAGTCTCCCGCCGGTCCGATCTGGCCTTGTTTGGTGTGTGGCATTTATTGCAAACAATAAGGCCAGTATATTGCAAAAAATGCTGTCAAAATATTTTTGCAAAACCTCTTGACATCTACGGTATTACGGTATACAATAGGGCCATACAACAAAGCAAGGCGAAAGCCGGGAGGTAATTACAATGACCGTCGCAATGAAGTACAGCGAGTATAAAGAAAACTGGTCCAAGTGCAAGACCGTCAAGGACAGCTACAACGCCGCCGACAAGACCATCGCCGTCATGGTCCCGGACGAGATCTACGAGCTGAGCCAGGTCATCCCCGCTGAGGAGATCGAGTCTTACCGCGCGGAGCTGGTCGCATCCGGCAGCCCGGAGTTTGCGGACACCTACCACATTATCAGCCTATACGCCGACGATTTCCGCGGCGCAACCATCGCCGAGTTTGACTGCGCGACGGCCGAAGAATCCGCCTGGATCGCAAAGGCGCTCCAGATTGTAAACAAATAAGAGGTATACTACTATGCCAACTGACGCCCAGAGCCGCGCCCGCAACAAATGGGACGCGGAAAACATGTCCGTGATCTCCTGCAAACTCAAGCGGGAGATCGCGGAAACCTTTAAGGTCACCGCGAAGTCCCGCGGCACCACACCAAATGAGCTGATCCGCGGCTGGATCGCCGCATACCTGGAGCAGACAGAGCGAGATATTTAATCGCGCGTAAAAAACCCGTGCATAGAGATAAAGCAATTACAAAAATAAATTTGGAGGTAACAACAATGACGATCAATGAAGCTCTCGAAAAGATGGGCCTTACCCTTATCAGTAACCACAGCATGACCACCGACGAGGTCCTCAACCTCTTCGACCTCACCGTTGACGACGAGGGCGAGATCATCGACGCCGAAGGCCACGGCACCGGCATTTGGTACGAGGAGATCAACTAACCTCGCGCCACCCTTAAAAAAAGAAGCTGCACCGATATGGTGCAGCTTTCGCTTTATGCTCTTCCGACAAGCTCGTCAAGCGACACGCCGTATTTGTAATATCTCCCCATCATCTGCCAGAACTCCCGAACCCATTGTCCCCGCGTTCCGTCTGCTCGAGCGAGGTGCCCACTTCCAGCTCCGGCAGGATGCAGGGCAGTATAACAAGCTGCGAGATCTTATCGCCCCTACAGACCTTGTAAGGCTTGCTTCCGTGGTTGTATAGCTTGACCATGATGCTTCCGGTGTAGCCGACGTCTATGACCCCTTCGCTTGTGATTCCGTGTTTGACGTTCAGACCGCTTTTGCTCTTGAGAAATCCTACGGTGTTTTTGGGCAGCTGGACATGCACGCCTGTATCAAACAATTCGCTTCCTCCGGGGTAGATGTAAACGTCGTCGTTCGCGGAATACAGATCAAGCCCCGCGTCGTATTCATGCGCCCTTGTGGGCATGATCGCCCACGGTTCCAAAACAATTTTCATTTGTCCCACCAATCCTTGATTGTATCGTTCCGTTCAAAAAACGGCTGGAAGAACGGACCGCAGAGCTTCTTAAGGCTCGAGTCCAGCCGGTGAATTGCATCGTCGGATTCCTTCTTGCCCAGCCATGCCACGCCGTACTCTGCGTCCAGCTGCTCCATTTTGTCCAGAAGTTCTTTTGCCTTCGACGGGCTTTTGAGCATGCCCAGTTCATGCGCCGCCACAAAGAAAAGGTCCGTCACCTTCTGTTTTCCGGCTTCCATACCGGCGGCAAAATAAGCCTTGTTGCTGCTGCGAATACGCTTCGCCAGATCGTTCATTGTGCTCATATTCCCTCCTACGCAATCAGCATAAATTTAAACCAGCCCGGCGCGTCAAGCCCTACTATCCAGTCAAACCAGATCTTGTAGCAAAGCATGCTCACGGCAATAACCAACACCGTGGCGAAGAAGATCACAAGGAAATCTTTCACAGCTTAACCCCCCTTATGTACTTATCGAAATACGTCACAGCCACCGCCATAGCCGCCCACATGTCCGCTGCGAACCCGTAAAAGAAACCGGGATTCTTCTTTGTTCCCTTGCCATAGTTCGGCTGACCGGGCGCGTAGCGGTCGACGAGGGCTTGTCGGATGTTCGCATCCTTCGCCGACGCTCTGCCGCAAAGGTAGAGCTTTTCTTCCCGGCGATAGATCTTCTGCGGCGGATGGCTCATGCCGTATAACGTCGCAAATTCCCAGAACCTGCCAATCCAGAAGCAGGTGTCAAACACCTCCTGCCAGACCGGCATACCCATGCCCGCCACCATTTCGATTGCCAGATGGTCATGGTCATACGTGCTGAAAAAAACGCTGTACATCTCCTCGTTCGGGATCTTCCCAACGTCCAGCACCTTCCGGATTTCCTTCCCGTCGTGCTCTACGAGGACATACCCGGATTCCATATTCCCAGGGTCAATTGCCAGAATCGTTCCCACGTTTTGCCCTCACTTTCCAAAACAGTTCATTGTAAGTGTTATACCGCTTCTGAATGTCCGTGCTTGCAATGTCCGGGTGGAATTTCAGCCACCATTCGTACATCCCGCACGTCTGCATTTCCGGGCAGCCGCACCGATAAACGCAGTTTGGCACCAGAACGTCCGAAATCTCCGGCTGCACCTCATGCAGCGCCGCCTTGAAATCCTCGGCATACGCGCGCGTCTCCGGGTCTGCCTGTCTGCATAACCGCTTGCGCATGGAGTCAATCAAAGCTTGTACGTTCGCTTCTCCCTCGAAGATCACCGGTGTGTCCTGCGGGAGCTTGTCCCTCGGCGTTCCGGTTCGGTCTGTTCTCTGCGTAGAGATAAAGCACTCCCATTTGTGCCTTGACCAGTGCGTCGCAATCCAGCTTTTAATGCCTTTCCAGACCCACGATACCGAGATCCGCCGAATCGGCGAGTGTTCAGCAATCAGAATTCGGCGCTTAAAGTCCTCGCTCGGCTCATGTCCCAAAGAGCCTTTTCCGGAGGTGGCACGGCAGGTGTCCACGACCTCCTGCCAGTCGCCCTTGATGTTTGTAATGTGTGTGTTCATCCTCTAATCCTCATATCTCGTGATGGCTTTTCCGCATTTCCGGCATTTATAGGTACATATCCGAGAAACGTCACAATCTCCGATGGACAATTTATACCCAATCTCTTTCCAATCGTGTTCCTCACACGGGCATAACCTTTCTTCAAGTTCAGCCACACGGTATTGTAGCCGCACAATTTCGGCTTTCA
>ERZ1026898.474-NODE-474-length-24515-cov-20.106092_pt1 | contig 24515 bp, 16 predicted proteins | sample MGYA00380178_ERZ1026898 | MGnify/ENA primary metagenome ERZ1026898 (study PRJEB33269, sample SAMEA4719814) | human gut metagenome | biome: human-associated habitat; feature: organic feature; material: feces | place: Cameroon | collected 2013-10 ...
CCCTGCGGGCACCGCCGTCCTTTCTGGTTCTCTTTTGGCACGCAAAAGAGAACATATCCGGCGGCAATGCTTTTTACAAAAAGGCAAAAACTTCAAACACGCGACTACGCTCTGCACGGGAAACAACCTATTTCCGTGAAAAAGCAAAACAGCCAGACCCGCGGAACTTGTCGGGGCAAGGCCCCTCCATCTTGCTCCCGCAAGAACGTTCTGCCGCTTGAAAGCCCCACTGGGACTTTCATTGCTGCGCAACCGCGGTCTGGCTGTTTTGCAATCATTAAAAATAATTTTTCCGCTGAATATGCCCAGAGCAAAGCGGAGGGCATTCTAAATCGTCAGGCTGTCAGCCCAGCAAAATCTCCACCGCTTCCCGCAGGGTGGGCACCTCGCCCACATTGCCCGGGAAGATGATGTACGGCGTGCCGGGGAACAGGCTCTCGGTGCCGGTCTGCCAGACCGGGATACCGGGCCGGATCTGGCCCAGCACCTTGGCGCACTTTACGCGCAGAGCCTTTACGCCCACGTCGCTGCTGGTGATGCCTCCCTTGGCCACCACAAAGGCCGGAGAAGCCGTCAGCCTGCCCACGCAGCTCTGCAAGGCATCGCTGATGGCCACGCTGCGCACGAGGGCAGCTTCCGGGGTGTCGTCCGGCAGGGTGAGCACCACACGCTTGGTGGATACGCAGCAGGTGATGCCCTTTGCGATCTGCTGTGAGCAGTGAGCCACGATGGCGGCAGCTTCCTGTTCCAGTGCGCCGGGCACCAGAACCTTGTCGCTGTCCATCTCAATAAACTCGATCCCCTGTACTTTTTTCAGTTCTTCCAGCTGGGCAGTGGTCTTTTTGGTGTGGCTGCCCACCACGATGATGCCGCCTGCTTTGCTTTCCTGCGTGACCATTTTTTCACGGCTCAGCAGCGGCTGGTCGGAAATGTTGCCAATGGCTTTGACCAGTGCCGCCGCACTGCGGATGGTAAAGTGGCGGCCCTTTGCCATGGCGCGGTACAGCGCCACCGCAAACACCTTCACATCGCAGTCAGCCACCGCATTCACGATGATGTGGCCGTAATCGTGCACAGCCAGCAGCTGGGCCTCGATGCCGTCAAAGTCCATGGCGCGCAGGCTTGCCAGCGAGATGCAGGTCACATCTCCTGCATGGACTTTTCCGCCGGTTTTTTCCTCAATGTATTCGCACAGATTGCTGGCGTGGTAGCCAAAGGTCTCATCCTTGGCAAATTCGGTCTGGCCGCAGGGCACCAGTTCCGCGCCGTAGCGCACATAATGCACGTTATCCAGTGTAAAACGTCCACCCTCGCGGAAGTAGGGGCACAGAATGTCGCCATCCATCTTGTAACCGTTCTCTTCTTCCGTCACCTCGCGCAGCAGGTCGGTCTCCAGCGGGTAGTGACCGCGCAGGGTGGAGTCGCCGCGGCTGATGATCAGATAATCCATGCCGAATTCGCGGGCCACCTTGGCGGTGTTCTCGGCGATCTCACGGTGCGCCTTGGTGGTCTCGGCCACGGTGAAGCCGCGGCTGTTGGTGAGGATGAAGAACAGCTTTTCCGGCGCGGCAAAGCCCTTGCGCAGGCTTTCTACCGTCCAATCTGTATAAACATAGATATCATGTACTGTTTGTACACCGGTGGGGTCGTCGTCCAGCACAATGATCTTGCGGCTGCTGGCGGCAGCTTCGGCGGCAAGGGCGGCGTTCAGCTTCTCCTCGTCCACCTGCGGAAAGCTGGCCAGCACGTCAGCATTGCGAACCTGTTCCATTGCAGCTCCTCCTTATTCGTACAGCACCTGCGCGATCAGCACCAGCGGCTCGTCGCCCAGACAGGCGATCTGGTGGGTATCGCCGGGCATGGCGGCAATGATGTCGCCCTTTTCCAAGATCTGCGTTTCCCCGTTGATGATGTGGGTAGCACGACCGGAAACAAGGACCATGCTCTCCATTTCGTGCTCGTGGGTATGCTTGCCAATGCTCACGCCCGGTGCCAGCGTGTGGCGCACATAGGCGCGGCCCTTGCCCAGCATTTCGGCCGGAGCGTCCAGCAGGCGCTCCATCATCACGGTGCCTTCGCCGCCCATGCAGTTCGGGATCGGAGTGGGTTTCATCTCAGAAGCTTTCTTGTATAACATCCCATGTTCCACCTTTCCATTCAGTCCGTTTCGGCAGGGCGTTTTGCCTTTTCAAACATCCTACCTTTCAAGTCACCACCATTATACATGACCACAAGCGGAATAGCAATATTTTTTCAAGAAAAGCTGTTCAATTTTGTGCAAGGCGTTTTGTGCAGCTTGCAACGAAATGTCGAAGGACCGGAGCGATGCGAACCATGGGAACTGTGCAACTCCATTGCTTGTTGAGATGCACTCCCAATCCCTTCGATCATCACGATTCCGTGATGGCTGCGCGCTCCTGCGGAGTGCTGAAAGAGCGTTTTGCAAAAAACGCGAAGCCTGCATCCACTGGATGCAGCTCAAGGGTTTGGGATTTCCCAACAAGCATTTTGAATCTGGATTTGAAAAAAACGATTCAAAAATCGCAGGTTGGTACCAACTTGCCCTGCTTGCTGCGAATGTGAACATCTTTCGAATTGCAAAATGATTTTTCAGTTGCTATACTGGGCTTATCAAAGTTTTTTCGGGAGGACGCCGCAGTGACTGCACAGACAATGCAAATCGGGAACAGATCTTGCCGCATTTGCGGCGAAGCCAATGCAGAATACCTACTGCTCCAAATGACCGGCGAACACGAGATGCAAAGTATGAACAACGAAGTGGATGCTATCGCGCAGAGCGGCCGAAAGTATCTGTTTGCCGCCGTTCCGGTCTCAAACTGGAATGACGAGCTTTCTCCATGGGAGGCACCTGCCGTGTGGGGAAAGCAAGGTTTCGGCGGCAATGCTGTGGACACGCTGTGCTTTCTGACAGAACAGGTCATTCCAGTGCTGAAACAACAGTTTGAACTCCCGGAAAACGTCAAAATCATTCTGGGCGGCTATTCGCTGGCCGGGCTGTTTGCTTTGTGGGCATTCACCCAGACTGATTTGTTCTACGGTGTTACCGCTGCCTCGCCCTCGGTGTGGTTTCCGGGCTGGATGGAGTTTGAGCAGCAACACCCGATACAGGCACAGCGCGTTTATCTGAGCCTTGGTGACAAGGAGGAATGCACGAAAAACGCCGTCATGGCTGCGGTGGGCGATAACATCCGTGCCCTGCACAGTCGGCTTGCAGAGCGCGGCACAGACTGCACCCTTGAGTGGAACAGCGGCGGGCATTTCAAAGACGCCGACCTGCGCACGGCGAAAGCCTTTCAGTGGGCGATGGAGGAACACACATGACCATTCGCGTTTGCGAAGCAATGAACGCCCCAGTGGGGCGTTTAAGCGACAGAACGGTTTGCGAAGCAAATGGAGGGGTCTTGCCCCGACAAGTTCTGATTGATGCAGACGGCTGCCCGGTGGTGGATCTGACGTTGCAGATTGCAAGGCAATTCTGCGTTCCTGTTATCATCCTGTGCGACACCTCCCACCAAATCGAGCGGGAAGGTGCGCAGACGCTGGTGTTCGATAAAGGGGCTGACAGCGTAGACTTTGCCCTCGTCAACCGGGTAAAACCGGGAGATGTGGTTGTGACACAGGACTACGGGCTGGCGAGTATGTGCCTTGCCAAGTGCGCCCGGGTGCTGAACCAGAACGGTCTGGAGTACACCGCCGACAATATAGACGCTCTTATGTTGCGGCGGTATGAAAACAAAAAGCTCCTCCGTGCCGGAAAGCACCCCAAGGGGAGCCCAAAGCGGACGAAGGAGCAGGATGAAGCATTTGTTACCACGCTGACAAATATTTTTGTAACCATCTAATTTTTCTTGAATTAAGAACTTGAATTGCAAGGGGCTGTTGCAAAATAGCAATACGATAGCAATTTCCACAAAGAAATAGCGAAAAATCAAAAAACCGAAACCCTTTTTGAGCCGTTTTGGCCGAGAAAAGGTTCCGGGTTTTGTGCATTATTTTTTTATGGAGCTATTTTGCAACAGCCCCTTGCGGTCTGCGGACCGCCGCCCTGTTCTCATCCTCACCATCTTGGCCGCAAAAAAGGCACCAGCCTGAGCTGATGCCTTTTGTTGGCGGAGATGGTGGGATTCGAACCCACGTGCCCGGTTAAGGACAAAACGATTTCGAGTCGTTCTCGTTACGACCACTTCGATACATCTCCATATTTAGCTTTTACAGTATAGCAAAAAAGCCGTGCTCCGTCAACCGTTTTTTCCGGCGGGGTACGGCTCTGCCGGCTCCGAAACAGTGCGGTCTCCGCTTTTATCTGCGGCAGGTTTACGCACACGGCCCCGCCGTCTCTGCAAGTGCAGAAACGACGGGGCATTTCATTTATGCTTCGTCTGTGCTGTAAGACTGCTGGGCCTTAAGCCAATGGTAACACTGGGTCATGGTGGCCTGCACGTAAGCCTGCACCCACAACGTACCCACACCAAGGCACAGCGCGCCCACGATGTACCAGCCGATAAAGCTCAGGTGCAGCAGAAAGATCTCGCCCTTATAGCCGTCGGTCAGGGCAGCGCTGGCGTCCAGACACTGCCGCCATGTATAGTCCGGATGCTCGGCGCGGACGTAAAACGACATCGACCAGCCCAGTGCCTTGACGATGCCCGGCACCACCAGCAGCAGCGACCACAGCACGATGAAGATGCTCTGCATCAGGTTCAGCAGAAAGCTGCCCCTGAAGTCCTCGGTAAAGCCGGCCGCGAGGTCGTGCAGGTCCATGGGCCGGCCATCCGCACTCTGTTTCAGGAACATGCGGGCCGCGCTGCAACTCAGCGGGCCGCCCACCAGAAGCAGCACCGCAAGGCCCACGCCGCGGCCGCGGTTCCCGATGCCGACCACTGCCGATTGCAGCAGCATCACCAGCACCGCGTACAGCCAGCCGGTGCCAAAAATTTTTCCGCCCAGCTGGGCCCTTGCCTTTTGCTTGAGTTCCGCGTTGTTCATCTGCAAGCCCTCCTTGCGCGTTTTTTCCAGTATAACACAGCTGCGGCCCGCTGGAAAGCAAAAAATCTTTTGTACGGCCCTACCATTTCCGCCGCCGGGAGGTTATAATAAAGAGGTATGCGTTTGCAAAAACGGGCAGAACCATGCCCTTACTTAAAGGAGACACTTCCAATGGCACAACCAAGACAAGACATGGGCAGCGGCAGCGTAAAAAAATTGATGCTGCAACTGATGATCCCGGCTGTGGTAGCGCAGGTGGTGAACCTGCTGTACAACATCGTGGACCGCATTTACATCGGGCACATCGCGGGCATCGGCGCGGCTGCGCTCACCGGTGTGGGCCTGTTCACCCCCATTTTGATGCTGCTGAACGCCTTTGCCATGCTGGTAGGCGCAGGCGGCGCACCGCGCACCGCCATTGCGCTGGGGCAGGGGGACAAGCAGCAGGCCGAGAAGATCATTTCAAACAGCTTTACGGTGCTGATGTGCTTTGCGGTGGTGCTGACCATCGGCTTTTATGCGGGTGCCCCTGCGCTGCTGCGGCTGTTTGGTGCCAGCGATGCCACGCTGCCATACGCGCTGAGCTACAGCCGCATTTACATTCTGGGTTCCGTGTTCGTGCTGCTGGTGCTGGGCATGAACCCCTTTATCACCACGCAGGGCTTCGCCAAGACCAGTATGCTCACCACCGTGATCGGCGCGGTGATCAACATCATCCTTGACCCCATCCTGATCTTCGGGTTTGGACTGGGCGTGCAGGGCGCAGCCATTGCCACAGTGCTCAGTCAGGCCGTGGGCGCGGCGTGGATCCTGCGCTTCCTCACCGGCAAAAAGACCATCCTGCACCTGCGCAAAGACGATCTCCGCCCGGAAAAGCCGATCATCCTGCCGGTGCTGGCGCTGGGCATCTCGTCTTTTGTGATGCTTTCCACCGAGAGCCTGCTTTCCATCAGCTTCAGCTCCAGTCTGGCGCGGTACGGCGGCGACGTGGCGGTTGGCGCCATGACCGTCATTACCAGCGCATCCCAGCTGTGCACCCTGCCCATTCAGGGTATTTGTCAGGGCGGCCAGCCGGTGATGAGCTTCAACTTTGGCGCGGGCAAAAAAGCCCGCGTCAAGGAAGCGTTCCGCTTCCAGCTGACCTTATGCGGGGCGTACACCTGCATCTTCTGGCTTTTGATGATGCTGTTTCCCGGCGCGGTGGCGGGCATCTTTACTTCGGACCGTGCGCTGATCCAGTACACCACATGGTCCATGCGCATTTACATGGCCGGCATCTTTGCCATGGGCTTCCAGATCGGATGCCAGCAGAGCTTTATGGCGCTGGGGCAGGCCAAGGTGAGCCTGCTGCTGGCCTGCCTGCGCAAGATCATCCTGCTGATCCCGCTCATTTTCATTCTGCCTCTGGTGCTGCCGGACAAGGTGTTCGGTGTGTTTCTGGCCGAGCCGGTCAGCGACATTCTGGCCGCCACCATCACCACCATCACCTTCTTTGCCCGGTTTGATAAGATCCTCGACTGCGGTGCGGCAAAGGTTTGATTTTTTTGTATGCAGAAAGGGGCTGCTGCAAAATAAAAATGCGATAGCACTTTGCACAAAGAAATAGCGCAAAATCAGAAACCCGGAACCCTTTTTGAGCCATTTTGGCCCCGAAAAGGTTCCGGGTTTTGTGCATTGTTTTTCAGGAAGCTATTTTGCAACAGCCCCTTTGCTTTCAGTTTTACTTATTCGCCAGCAGAATGGCCAGCACGGCTTTCTGCACATGCAGGCGGTTCTCGGCCTCGTCAAAAATTTCCGGTGCGTGCTGCTCGAACACGGCGGAGGAGATCTCCTCGCCGCGGTGGGCGGGCAGGCAGTGCAGCACCATGACGTCGGGCTTTGCGCTTTCCAACAGCTTGCCCGTGAGCTGGAAGCCCACGAAATCCCGCAGGCGCTGCTCGCTTTCCGGCGTGCCGGGCTTTGCGGTGTTCCACACCGCCGTTGCCACCACGTCGGCGTCCTGAATGCCCTCGGCAGGGTCTGCGGTCAGGTGGAAGGCGCTGCCGTACTTGTGGGCGAACATCAGCACATCCGCCGCCGGGCGGTAGCTCTCCGGACAGACACATGTCACCTGCATCCCGGCCAGCAATCCGCCCACGATGAGGCTGTTTGCCATGCTGCTGCCGTCGCCCACGAAGCAGAGCTTCCGGCCCGCAAGGCTGCCCCGGCGCTCCCGAATGGTCATCAGGTCGGCCAGCACCTGACAGGGATGGGCGTAATCCGTCAGGCCGTTGATCACCGGCACACCGGCCAGCTGGGCAAACTCTTCCAGATCGCTCTGGCGGTAGGTGCGCCACACCACGCAGTCGTAGTAGCGGCCCAGCACCCGGGCGGTGTCCTTGAGGGGCTCACCGCGCCCGGCCTGCAGCTCGGCGGTGTTCATGTAGTTGCCCAGACCGCCCAGCTGGTACACACCCACCTCAAAGCTGGTGCGGGTGCGGGTGGACGCCTTGGAGAACATCAGAGCCACCGTTTTGCCTGCCAGCAGCGGGGCCGTGCCGCCCAGCTTCTGCTGTGCTTTGAGCTGGTCGGCCACATCCAGAATGTGGGTCAGCTCTGCAGGGGAGAGGTTGCTCATTTTCAGCAGATTTTTCATGCCTGCTCCTTCGGAGCCGTCGGCTCCATTTTGTTCAGCACATCGCTCAGGATCTCCAGCGCCATGTCCACATCGTGCTCGCTGAGGGTCAGCGGCGGCAGCAGGCGCAGGCGGGTCTTGGCCGTGAGCACCAGCAGGCCCGCTTCGCGGCAGGCGGCCAGCACGTCCGCGGCCTTGAGGTCGTAGAACTCGATGCCCACCATCAGGCCGATGCCGGAAATGCTCTTGACATGGGGCAGCTTTGCGATGCCTGCGCGCAGCTGCACGGCCCGCTCGTTGACATTGGCAAGGAAGCTCTGGTCCATGCGGTCCACCACCACGTTGGCACCGGCGCAGACCACCGGGTTGCCGCCGAAGGTGGAGCCGTGGGTGCCGGGGCCCATGCCCTCAGCCACCTTTTCGTTCATCAGCACTGCGCCGATGGGCAGGCCGCCGCCCAGACCCTTGGCCAGCGTGACCACGTCCGGCTTTAAGTTGTAGTGCTCACAGCACAGGAAGGTGCCGGTGCGGCCCACGCCGGTCTGCACCTCGTCCACGATGAGCACAAGGTCTTTTTCGTCACAGAGCTTGCGCACGGCCTGCACATAGTCCGGGTCCAGCGCCATCACGCCGCCCTCGCCCTGAATGAGTTCCAGCATCACGGCGCAGGTGTTGCGGTCCACCAGCTCCCGCAGCGCTTCGATATCGCCCGCCGGAGCATACAGGAAGCCCTCGTTGAAGGGGCCGAAGTAGTTGTGGAACACCTCCTGACCGGTAGCGGTCAGGGTGGCGATGGTGCGGCCGTGGAAGCTGTTTACCAGCGTAATGACGGTGGTGCGGTCCTTGCCGTAGTGGTCCACGCTGTACTTACGGGCGGCCTTGATGGCGCCCTCGTTGGCCTCGGCACCAGAGTTGCCGAAGAACGCCTTGCTCATGCCGGTGCGCTTGCACAGCTTTTTGGCCAGCTTGCCGCAGGGCGCAGTGTAGTAAAGGTTGGAAGTGTGCTGCAATTTGTGGGCCTGCTCGGACACGGCTTCGGCCCAGTCCAGATCACAGTAGCCAAGGCTGTTGACACCGATGCCGCTGGTAAAATCGAGATACTGCTGGCCTTCGGGCCCGATGGCACGCAGGCCGTGGCCTTTTTCCAGCACGATGGGGTTGCGGTTATAGGTGTGCAGGACGTATTCGCCGTCCCGCTTGATGACCTTTTCAGAATCCATAGGTGTACCTCCTTCGTCTTATCTGAGTGCTCAGGCATCCACAAAGTTCACCTGATACTCAAAGGTATTCACACTTCTTCCGCTGGCGGATACCAGCCCGTCTACCCGGACGGTATACAGCCCGTGGCAGAGATTATCCGGGGAATCTTTCAGCACATCCTGCGGGCGGAAGATCAGGCAGCCAAGGTAATCGTCCGTGGTCTGATTATCCACGATCAGGCTTCCATCCTCGCCGCCAAGTTTATCAAGATGCCAGACCTTGCCGTCGCTCTGGCGGGTGACCGTAATGGTCACGCTGCCGCTCTTGGGCTGCTGGAACTTCTGAGGGTTCAGGCTGATGCTCCACACCGCACCGGACAGCGACGCCGGAAAGTTGCCGGACGCCGGCCATGCGATAAAGTTGTAGTCATTGCAGGAAGCGCTTCTGTCCTGCACCTTGATCAGGGTGTATTCCTCCACGCGGGCCGTATAGTTTCCTGTAAGGGTGATGCTGCCCACATAGCCGATACCGGTCTTGCCCATGCGCGGGCTGAGCAGCCAGCGGCGGTGGCCCAGAGACGGCACCAGCATGTCTTCCATCAGTTTGTCCACAGCGTATGCCGGGCCGTCCAGCGTCTTTTTCTCCGGGTGGAGACCCGTATAGTTCGTACCAATATGCGCAAGGCAGCTGCTGGAAGTGGCGCTGTACGCTTCCTGATAGAACTTCCGTGACATATCGCCGGGCCTGTCCGGCGTGTGGGTGTTCTTACCGATCCTGGTAAGGATCACTGCGCCGTACTGGGCATTCTCCGAAAGGCCGGAGGTCAGCTCTGCCGCCGGAAGCCCTGCAATGCGGCGCAGCAGATTCAGCCGATCCGCTGCCTGCTGCAGCACCTCCTGCTTCACCTTGCCGGTGGCATAGGGGGCTTCGCAGCTGGGTGTTTCGTCGTAGACGTCTCCCTGCAGCTTTGTCGGATTTTCCGCCATGAACTGCTGCAGCTCTTCGACGCTGAGCTTCGGCATGGACATGCTGCCGCTGTCATGATACTCCGTCTCGTCAAAAAGCGTCTGGCCGATGCTGCCAAAAATGCCGTTCTCCCGCCCGGAGACCGTGCCTGCCGCAGCAGCACTTAATACCATGCTGCTGCAAAAAGCTGCTGTGAGCAGCAGTGCCATTGCCCGCATCCGTTTCATAAGCTCCTCCTGTTTTTCAGCCCAGCGCTGTTTCTGTCACCAGTGTATCAGAATCCAGCGCGGCCTGCAAGATAAAAGCTGTAAATGCGCTTATTCGCGGTGGCTGCGGCGGTAGAAGCGGGTGCCGGAGCCGCGGTTGGAGAATAGCTCCAGCAAAATGGAGTGGGGCACGCGGCCATCGATGATCACGGCCTCGTGCACGCCCTGATAGATGGCATCGGCCATGCCGCCGATCTTGGGGATCATGCCGCCCGCAATGATACCGGCAGACTTATAGCCCTCGATCTCGGACACCTCCACCTCGGGGATGAGGGTGGTCTCATCGTCCTTATCGCGCAAAAGGCCCGCGATATCGGTCATGGACACCAGTTTTTCGGCCTTGAGCGCAATGGCGATCTGCGCGGCGGCAGTGTCCGCGTTCACGTTGTAAGCCTGTCCCAGATCGTCCATGCCCACCGTAGCGATAACAGGAATAAACCCGCCGTCCAGAAGGCTGCCGATCAGGGTTGCATCCACATGCACGATCTCGCCCACATGGCCCAGCTGGGGGTCCAGCTCGGTGCAGCGCAGCATCTGGCCGTCCATGCCGCACAGGCCCACGCCGCGGCCGCGCAGCTTTGCCACGAGGTCTTTGTTCACCTTACCGGCCAGCACCTGCTGCACGATCTCCATGGTGGCGTCGTCGGTCACCCGCAGACCGTTTGCGAAATGGCTTTCCACGCCCACCTTTTTGAGCATCTCATTGATGGCCGGGCCGCCGCCGTGCACCAGCACCACGCGCACGCCCAGCAACGTGAGGGTGACAAGATCGTTCATGACGGCATTTTTCAGTTCTTCGTTGATCATGGCATTGCCGCCGTATTTCACGACCATGGTCTTTCCGTGATACTTCTGGATGTAGGGTGTCGCCTCAGAGAAAAGGCGCGCCATTTCTTCGTTTTTCATATACTCTCCTTGCCACAGAAATGATGTTTGCCGGTTTCCGGCAAATGATGCGCTGCGCAATGATGTTCCGGCTGCGCCGGAATGATGCACGCTGCGCGCATTGAGATATTGCCGTTGGCATTTCATCCTTGTGCGCTACGCGCACACCTCATGTTTCGCTGTGCGAAACACATCATTGCCCACCGGGCACATCATGTTCTATAGTCGCCGTTGATCTTGACGTAATCGTAGGTCAGATCGCAGCCCCATGCCTTGGCGCTTGCATCGCCGGTGCCCATGTCCACCTTGACCAGAACATCGTGCTCTGCCAGCACCTTGGCGGCCTCTTCCTCGCTGTAGGGGTGGTAAGCGGCGTTTTCGCACACATACACCTCACCGGCCTTGCTGGAAAGCCAGACACAGACCTTATCGATGGAAAAATCGCCGGGGGTGTAGCCGATGGCGCACAGGATGCGGCCCCAGTTGGCGTCGCGGCCAAACACCGCTGCCTTGAACAGGTTGGAGCACACCACGCTGCGGCTGACGGCACGGGCGGTCTTGAGGTCCGGCGCATGGGTCACTTCGCAGGTGATGAGGTGGGTGGCACCCTCGCCGTCACCGGCGTGCTCGGCGCACATGTGCTCTGCAATGGCGGTCAGCGCCGCCACAAAGGCGTGGTAGTCGGCGTTCTCCTCGCAGATCTCCGGGTTGCCAGCAAGGCCGGAAGCCATGATCAGAAGGGTATCGTTGGTGGAAGTATCCAGATCCACGCTCATCTGGTTGTAGGTGCCGGGCACCACGGTCTTGAGGGCCTTTTCCAGCAGGATGGGGGAGACGGCGGCATCGGTGGTGTAGAAGGCCAACATGGTGGCCATATTGGGGGCGATCATGCCGCTGCCCTTGCCGATGGCACCCACGGTGCACACCTTACCGCCCAGCTCAAACTGGATGGCGTATTCCTTTTTGTGGGTGTCGGTGGTCATGATGGCGGTGGCAGCATCGGTGCTGCCCTGCTGGTCCGCAGCCAGCTTTGCGGCGGCGGCAGGAATGCCCCGGGCAAAGGGGTCAATGACCATGGGCTGGCCGATGACGCCGGTGGAAGCGGGCAGCACGTCGTTGGCATCAATGCCCAGCTCTCTGCCCACCAGCTCGCAGCATTCTTCGGCCAGCGCCACGCCGTTGGCGGCGCAGGTGTTGGCGTTGCCGCTGTTCACAAGGATGGCCTGTGCATAGCCGTCCTTCAGGTGGGCACGGTCCACCTTGATGGGTGCGCCGCAGACCTTGTTGGTGGTGTACACACCGGCGGCGGCACAGCGCACGTCCGCTTTGATGAGTGCCAGATCGTATTTTTCTGCATGGTTTGCGCGGATGCCGCAGTGCACGCCAGCCGCCGCAAAGCCCTTGGGCGCGCAGATGCCGCCCGCAACTTCCTTATACTGCATAATGATCTTCCTTTCCCACAGGACGAACCCTCTCAGTCAATGCCTTGCGGCATTGCCAGCTCCCCCAAAAGGGGGAGCTTTTCAGCAAGAGGGAAACCTTATCTTTTTGCCAACAGCTCCCCCTTCGGGGGAGCTGTCACCGTCAGGTGACTGAGAGGGTTTTCTTTTTTATTCCAATCCTTCGGTCTCCGGCAGGCCCAGCATCAGGTTCATGCACTGGACGGCGGCACCGGAGGAGCCCTTGCCCAAGTTATCGAACACAGACACCAGCATCATCTGGTCGCCGGCGGCGTTCACGGTCAGGTACAGCTCCATGCGGTCGGTGCCGGCCATGGCATTGGAGTACAGGCCGTTCTCCGGCAGGGTCTCGTTCAGCCCGTGCACCTTGACGGTGGCGGCGTCCTTATAATACGCCGCGATGCCTGCGGCCACGGCTTCGGCAGTGGTGCCCGCCAGCTTGAGGTCCAGCGGAACCAGCACCTGCATACCGCAGTAGTAGTCGCACACCACCGGCACGAACATGGGGGTGTGGGCAAGGCCGCTGATCTTCTGCATCTCGGGCAGGTGCTTATGGGCAAGGCCAAGGCCGTAGCTCTTGGGTGCATCCAGCTTGCTGTGCGCCGGGCGGTCGGGGCTTTCGTACTCGGCGATCATCTTTTTGCCGCCGCCGGAGTAGCCGGAGATGCCGGTGCAGCTGAAGGGATACTCTGCCGGTGCAAGGCCCAGCTCCACCAGCGGGCGGGCAATGCTGATAAAGCCGCTGGCATAGCAGCCGGGCACTGCCACGCGGTAAGAGTTTTGAATTTTTGCCTTCTGCCCCTTCAGCTCCGGGAAGCCGTAGTCCCATGCGGCATCGGTGCGGAAGGCGGTGGAGGTGTCCAGCACCTTCACGTCCGGGCGCAGCAGGGGCATGACCTCTTTGGATGCCGCATCCGGCAGGCAGAGGAAGGCGAGGTCCGCGGAGTTGATCACCTTCGCCCGCTCGTTCACATCCTTGCGGCCCTCTGCGGAAATAGACAGCAGCTCGATCTCCGGGCGTGCAGCCAGCCGGTCGGCAATGCGCAGGCCGGTGGTGCCGGAGGAGCCATCAATAAAAACTTTCACGCTCATGCGTTGTTCGCCTCCCATGCGGCAAGCTGTGCATTTGCCAGTGCGATCTGGTTGTTCACGCTGGCTGCGCTGGGGCCGCCGTAGCTGGTGCGGCCCTCACAGCACTTGACCAGATCGATGGCCTCGTAGATATCCTTTTCAAACAGGCTGCTGTAGCCCTTGAACTCGTCAAGGGTCAGCTCTTCCAGAGTCTTGTCCTTTGCAATGCAGTCCGACACCATGCAGCCGGTCAGCTTGTAGGCATCCCGGAAGGGCATTCCCTTTTTGGTGAGGTAGTCGGCGCAGTCGGTGGCATTGATGAAGCCCTTGGCGGCGGCGCGGCGCATGTTGGCCGGCAGGGTCTTCATGGTGTCCAGCATGGGAGTGACCGTCTTCAGGCACAGTTCCAGCGTGTCCACTGCGTCAAAGATGGCTTCCTTGTCCTCCTGCATGTCCTTGTTGTAGGCCAGAGGAATGCCCTTCATCATCACCAGCAGGGTGTTCAGGTCGCCGTAGACGCGGCCGGTCTTGCCGCGGATCAGCTCGGTGACGTCCGGGTTCTTCTTCTGGGGCATGATGGACGAGCCGGTGGTAAAGGCATCGTCCAGCTCAATGAACTTGAACTCCCAGCTGCACCACAAAATGATCTCCTCGGAGAGACGGGACAGGTGCATCATGCAGATGGAGATGGCATTGGCCAGCTCGATGCAAAAATCGCGGTCCGAAACGCCGTCCAGACTGTTGGCACAGGGCGCCGCAAAGCCCAGCTTTTCGGCGGTGAACTGGCGGTCCAGCGGGTAGGTGGTACCGGCCAGAGCACCACTGCCCAGCGGGCACTGGGCATCCATGCGGGCGGTGGCGTCCTCAAAGCGGGCAAGGTCACGCAGCAGCATGGAGGCATAAGCCATCAGTGCGTGGCCAAAGGTGATGGGCTGGGCGCGCTGCAAATGGGTGTAGCCGGGCATGACGGCGGTGGTGTTCTCGGCGGCTTTTTTGCAGATCACCTTGATGAGCTCCACAATGTAGCCTTGCAGCATGTGGCTGTAGTCCCGCAGGGTCAGGCGGATATCCAGTGCCACCTGATCGTTGCGGCTGCGGCCGGTGTGCAGCCGCTTGCCCGCGTCACCGATGCGGGCGGTGAGGGTCTGCTCCACAAAGGTGTGCACATCCTCGGCACCCGGGTCGATCTCCAGCCTGCCGGCTGCCAGATCGTCGGCGATGGAAGCCAGACCGTTGAGGATGTCCTCACAATCCTTTTCGGAGATGATGCCCTGCTTTGCCAGCATGGCGGCATGGACGCCGCTGCCGCGCATATCCTGCGCGATCATGCGCTGGTCGAACCGGATAGAGGAGTTGAAGTCGTTCACGCGGGAATCCACGGCCTTGGAAAAACGGCCCTTCCAGAGTTGTTCTGCCATAGTTTTATCCTTTACTTTATGTCCAAACCCTCTCAGTCACGGCTTGCGCCGTGCCAGCTCCCCCGAGAGGGGGAGCTTTTCTTCTGCTTCCGGGAAAGATTTTCTCCTAACAGAAGATTTTTCTTTTGGTTTTTTCCCATAAAGCTCCCCCCTCGGGGGAGCTGGCAAACCCGTCAGGGTTTGACTGAGAGGGTTCGTCAATTTCTTCTAAAAACGGCAAAGCCGCCGCAGGGGAAAACGCTCCTGCGGCGGTGCCGCCGGCAACGATGCCGGTTTGGATGAAACTTCCGTGTGAAAGTGTGAAAACACACGAAAGGGAAGATGTTACAGCTGATTACTTGATCTCCGGCCAGTTCTTGGACAGCTTTGCGCGCTCCTTGATGGACAGGCCGAACAGGTTGATGAAGCCGGCGGAATCTGCCTGATTGTAGTCGTCATCCTCGCCGAAGGAAGCAGTCTGCTCATCGTACAGGGTGTACGGAGAGGTGACACCTGCGTTGATCATGTTGCCCTTGTAGAGCTTGAGCTTCACGTCGCCGGTGACGGTCTTTTCCAGACTGTCGGCAAAGGCGTCCAGAGCCTCGCGCAGCGGGGTGAACCACTGGCCGTTGTAGACGATATCGGCGTACTTCTGGGCCAGCTGAGCCTTGAAGTGAGAGCTTTCCTTATCCAGAGTGATGGTCTCCAGAACATTGATGGCCTTGTACAGGATGGCACCGCCGGGGGTCTCGTACACGCCGCGGCTCTTCATGCCCACCAGACGGTTCTCCACGATATCCAGCAGGCCGATGCCGTTCTCGCCGCCCAGCTTGTTCAGGTATTCCACCAGCTCCACAGCGCCCATCTCCTTGCCGTCCACGGCGGTGGGGATGCCCTTTTCAAAGTGGATGGTCACATAGGTGGGAACATCGGGTGCCTGCTCGGGGCTGATGCCCAGCTCCAGGAAACCGGGCTTGTTGTACTGGGGCTCGTTGGCGGGGCTCTCCAGATCCAGACCCTCGTGGCTCAGGTGCCACAGGTTCTTATCCTTGGAGTAGTTGGTCTCGCGGTTGATCTTCAGGGGGATGTGGTGAGCCTCGGCGTAGTCGATCTCCTCGTCACGGCTCTTGATGTCCCACTCACGCCACGGAGCAATGATGGCCATATCGGGGCACAGGGCCTTGAGGGTCAGCTCAAAACGCACCTGATCGTTGCCCTTGCCGGTGCAGCCGTGGCAGATGGCATCTGCGCCCTCCTTGATGGCGATGTCTGCCAGTGCCTTGGCGATGCACGGACGTGCAAAGCTGGTGCCCAGCAGGTAGTCCTCGTACTTGGCGCCGAACTTCAGGGTGGGGAAGATGTAGTTCTCCACAAAGTCCTTCTTCAGGTCCAGCACATACAGCTTGGAAGCGCCGGTAGCCTTGGCCTTTTCTTCCAGACCGTCCAGCTCGGTGCCCTGACCCACGTCACCGGAGACGGCGACGACCTCGCAGTTGTTGTAGTTTTCCTTCAGCCAAGGAATGATGATGGAGGTATCCAGACCGCCGGAGTATGCCAGAACGACTTTTTTGATGTTTTCCTTTTTCATAGGTGACGCTCCTTTTTCATAAAAATACACTTTTGTTTTCTGATGCGCACTTTCCCTTCGCATCCTCTTCCGTTGCGTTTCGGTTGATGCTTTTATTATACGCCGCGCGGCTTTTCCGTCAATGCCGAAAACCGCCAAACCTTACGCGGATTTGACCGTTCTTTTGGTTCAATTTGTATCTTTATGCAATATTTAGTGCAAATATTTATTTTATATGCATATTTGAGGTATTTATGCATCCTGCCTGCGCAGGCAGCGAATGTGTCGTTTCGTGTCGTTTGGGCGGCGTTTCGTACCGGCTCTCATGTGTTACGGGGGGGGGTATCTTATAATAGAGTCAAATAAACCTGCGGGGCCGCCCACGCACCGGGCACGCCGCCGCAAACGCAAACAAAATAGAAAAGAAGGAGATGCATCTCATGAAAAAACGGCTTCTCAGCCTTCTGCTGGCCCTTTGCATGGCACTGAGCCTTGTGCCCGCGGGGGCGGTGGCACAAAGCGCTGTGCCCAGTACACGGGCATCTGCTGTGACCACCATCCCCATTTCAGGCGGCAAGCCCACTGCCAGCAGCGGTACTGGCTGGACCTATGACGGCAAAACGCTGACTCTGACTAACGGCCGTTTTGAGCTAAGCAGCAATCTGGGTGATGTCAAAGTCGTCATTCAGAACTATGCCACTCTAATGCCCGGTTCCACTACCACATTCGGTTACGCGTCTTACGTTACGAACTATGGCACCATCGGTCAGAGCGGCACTACCGACTACCCCATATTTTCTGGGTCGGTTCATAACTACGGCAATATTCTTGGCGGCCAATTTAACTATCATGTGTACAACCATAGTGGAGGCCACATCAAGGGCGGCGAATTCCATAGCAGCTACTCGGTAACCAACTATACCGGCGGCTATATTGATAGTGGCACGTTCAACGGCACTGTAGACAATTCCGGCACAATCAACAATGGCACGTTCAATGGCACTGTAAGCAATCTCAGCACAATTAAAGGCGGTTCTTATAAGTTGCTCTACTCCGTCAAGGAACCCGCTTCAACGTCTATTTCCTATACCACTCTTATTACAAGCACCCAGCCTTCTTCTGGAAGCTACTACACCATTACCCACGCTGACGATGACGCGATCCCTTTCCTGTTTGCCAAAAGCAGCGTAAACAGTAATGGTGACAGTTTCGAGATTCCTGCTAACAGCCAAAGTTCTCCGCTTTATATCAAAACCAGCCAGCGCAATCAGACCCTCACCATTTACACTAACAAGAAGATCCTGTATGTGAATGGGAAGCCGTTCAGCTCTTCTACCTTTGAATATGGATATTATTCCAACACTATCAAGCTGAGCGATTATGATGCCAATTCGGTCATTCAGCTGAGCACCGTTCCGCAGCCGACCGCAGAACTCGAGATCCGGGCCGACACTGGCGGCAAACCCGACATTAAAGCCGAAGGTGTTGTTGCGACCCCCAATGCCGACGGCACCACCACCTACAAGGGCAAGGGCTGGGAGTACAAGCCGGACCCGGACAACAATAACACCATGACCCTGTACATCACCGATGCCAGCATCACGCTGAACAGCAACCGGGTCAAAGTAAATGCGGTTCGAGTACCCATTGTAACAAAGGGTGATATCGAGGCTGGCTCCTACACCATGCCTGTTACCTGCCGCAATATTTCCGGCAACAGCTTTGATGCGGATGTCACCTGCAACGGCGATATTTCCGGCGGTGTGTTTAATAAAGACTGTACCGTTACAATCAGCAGCGGTCATACAGTAACAGGCGGTACCTTTAATGGTAAAGTTATCAATAGCGGTACGATCGGCAAATATAATATCAGGCCGGGTTTCTCCGGTACTGTTATTAACAAGGGTACGATCCAGAACGGTATTTTTAACGGCCCTGTTGAAAGCAGCGGCAGCATTCAGGACGGTACCTTTAGAAATACAGTTACAAATACCGGCACGATCCATTATAAGGGTACTTTTGATGGTGCTGTTATCAACAAAAGCATGATCCTCGGCGGTACCTATTCCAACACCGTCACCTTAGAAGGCCAGCATGGCACCATCCGCGCCGGTCTTTTTAAACAGCCTGTCACTGTGAACGACTCTGCCGAGATCTCCGGCGGCTTGTTCATTAAAGATGTCACGCTGGCAGAAGGTGCGCAGCTCAACATTGCCGGCGGTGTGTTTACCAACGATGTGACCGGCAGCCTGAAATCCGTTACCATTAAAAACGGCGATACATTCACTGCAAACGGTTATTCCCAGTACCCGCTCAGCAAGGTCTATATCGCCAACGACAGCTTTCTGAACCTGACTGCTGTAAAGGCGCTCGGCTTTATCAATGGCAAGAAGATCGAGCCGAGCTGGAACCTTCTCAGCAGTCAGGACAAGACCGTCAAACTCAACATCAATGATCTTGTCAACAACCACCGCATTCTCTCCGCAGACAACATCGTTCTGGGCTATGCGCTCACAGCCCCCACCTCTGACCTGTTTAAGGTAAGCGGCCTCCCGGAGAACCTTACTTATGGTGACAGCGATATCAGCGAAAAACTGAGCGCTATTGACCCTGCCAAGGCAAACGAAGCTGCGAATGTTGGCACCCCCGCTGTCGCAGGCTTCTACAAGCTGACTGACGACGGCACTTTGCCCGCAAGCCCCGTGCCGCTCACGGCAGCGGAAGTAAAGGACGCAGGCACGTATGCGGTTGTGCTGAAGGTCGACACCGCAACCGACACATACAGTACTGCACCGGCTCTGTATAACCTCACAAATTGGACGTTCACCATCGGCAAAAAGGCCATTACCGCTGCGGACTTTACCTTTAGCCCCCCTGACGACCTGACCTACGACGGCACAGCCAAAAAAGCAACGGTCACAGAGACCAACCAGGTTGCAAAAATCTTTGCCGTTATACACACCGATGCAGCCGGAAAGGCTATTGCTGAACCTACCAACGCTGGCACCTACAAGGTCGTGCTGAACATTACGCCGGACAGCAACCACAAGCTGGAAAGCAATTCTCTGCTCACTTTTGACAGCTGGACTTTTGAAATTGCCAAGGCCGAGCTGACCGCAGCCGATTTTGAGCGGGACGATGCTCACCACACCGTCAAGCCCAAGAATGACATCAAGCTGGCCGATAACGAATACACGGTGACCTTCATCCCCGCCCTGTCCACCCTGTCCGCCCAGAACCTGCCCACCGACGCAGGCACCTACCAGGCATATGTCACCGTGCATGAGGACGCACAGAATTACCGTGCGGACAGCACGCTGACCAGTGACGAATGGGTGTTCACCGTTGAGCAGGAAGAGCCCACCAATGGCCTTTTGACCGTGATCATACCTTTTAACAAGGTCTACACCGGTTCCGCCATTACGGCCACGGTCTGGGCCAAGACGGCAGAAGAGCTTGAAGACAGCGAGATCGACGCCCCCGCAGGCCCGCTGACCGGCCCGCTGACCGTCACCTACTACCAGCTGGACGAAAACAACCAGCGCGTCGATGTGGATGGAGACCCCATTTTGCCCGGCCTCTACTATTTTGAGATCACCACCAGCGGTGAGGGCAACTACAAGGCAGCGACTCTGACCAACTTCAGCTGGAAGTTCACCATTGCCGAGCCGGAAAACTACGTCCACGTAGAGGGCGGTTCCGCGTACTACATGGACGAAAATGATCAAAAGGTCCCGATCGTTGAGGGCACCGAAACCACCGAGGGCACCAAGGTGCTTGCAGGCACCAAGGTGTATCTGGTGATGAACGGTGCCGACACCCCCGACGACTCCGACACGCCCGATGTCACCCTGCTGGCCGAAAATGAGGACAGCGAAGTGGGCACCATGCTGTGGTTCGTGGACCCGAAGACGAAGGTGGCCCTGACCATTGAAAACCCGGACGAAGCCACCGGTGCCTGGTTCACCATGCCGCGCGGCGAGGTGTGGGTGACCACCACCAAGCCCGGTGACGATACCCCCGCCGATAACATCGGCTCCGGCAGTGACGCAGGCGTTGGCGCAGCCCTTGTGGTGGGCGGTGCGGCCCTTGGCGGCGCAGCCTATCTGGTGGGCACACAGCTCTGGCTGGAAGCCAACCTGCCCGCTGAGGCCGCCATCCCCACCAGCCGCCAGCAGCTGGCCGACCTGCTGTGGACTACCGCAGGCAAGCCCCAGCCCCAGAGCAGCGTGCTGTTCACCGACATCAGCGCGGAGGCCATCGACAGCCAGCAAGCCGCCCGCTGGTGTGTGGAGCAGGGTCTGATGCAGGCCGATGGCACAAGCTTCAAGCCCGGCAAATACACCTTCCGGCCGCAGGTCATCAAAGCATGGAACGACTTGCAGGCAATGCAGAAGGCCGGCTAAAGCACTATCCCCCCTTTCTTTCTATTTTCCATCGCATCCCCAATTGCACAGTAAGGCCCCCGCCGGATATCCGGCGGGGGTCTTACTGTTTGTATCTGCAATTTTTATTCGTTGGTGCCGCCGTCGGCCCGGGGCTGACGGCCCCGCTCCGGGACGGCGCGCTGCCGGTTATAACGGATGAGCTGGGCCGCGGCGGTGCTGGCCGCAAGGCCCGGCCGTGTGACCATGTACACATAGCGGCGGTAGCGGTCCTGCTGCAAGGGCACCAGCACCGTGTCCGGGCTGTACATCTGCGGGTGGTCGGTGCTGATGAACACCCCCAGCCCCGCCTGCACCATGCTCAGCAGCACCGAGTCCTCGTTGGAGTAGCCGCGGATCTCGGGCCGGATGCCGTATTCGCCCAGCATCCGGCGCAGAAGGTCGGAGTAGGCAGGCGAATCTGTAAACAGCATGGGCCTGCCCGCCAGCTGCGCCGGTGTGATGCTGTCACAGCCCGCCAGCGGGTCGTCCCGGAGCATCGCCACCACAAAGGGCAGTTCCACCACCGGCGTGAACAAAAGCCCCGTTTCGCCGGGCTGGTAGCTGCAAAATACCATATCGTACATGCCGGCCTTCAGGCCCGCCAAAAGGCGTTCGGTCTGGTCCACCCGGATATCAAAGCTGGCTTTGCTGGCCTTTTCCGTGCGGAAATCCGCCAGCATCTTGGGCAGGTAGGTGTTCACCACCGGCGTGATGCTGCCAATGGACACCCGCTCGGCACCGGTGCGGAAGTCCCGCATGGCGGCGGCACCGGCGTCCAGCGTGTCCAGCCCCGCTTCCACATAGTGCAAAAGGGCCCGGCCCGCATCGGTCAGAACCACGTTGCGGCCCCGCCGGGTAAACAACAGCACGCCCAGCTCTTCTTCCAGCAGGGCGATGGCCCGGCTGAGCGACGGCTGCGAGATGGCCAGTGCATCGGCGGCCTTGGTGTAGTGCTCGGTCTTGGCAAGCACGCGGAAATACCGCAGCTGATTCAGTGTCATGGCGGGTGCTCCTTCCGGGATATGCTGCTTTTATTATACCACGACCCATAGCAAAAAACTATCAATATATTGCCGCACGCTTCTTGTTTTTGACAAGGTTTTCACGTTAAACTATTAACAGTGTCCCATCGGGACCAAAAAGGAATCACACGAAGGTAAAAGGAGAATTATCATGCGCAAGAAATTTATTGCGGCACTGCTGTGCATCGCAATGGTGCTTACGCTGCTGGCCGGCTGCGGCTCTTCCAGCAGCACCGCAGCGTCCGGCTCTGTGGCCGGCACCTACGAAGGCACCGGCAAGGGCCGCAACGGTGATATCGTGGTTGCCGTCACCTTGGACGACAACGCCGTGATCACCAACATTGAAGTCAAGGAACAGCAGGAGACCGAGGGCGTGGGCGATATCGCCTTCGACCAGATGATCCCCAAAATGGTGGAGCACAACACCATCGCTGTGGACGCTGTGGCCACCGCCACCCTGACCAGCAACGGCCTGCTGGAGGCCGTGCGCAACGCCCTGACCGCCGCAGGCGTTGACCCCGACACTTACAACGGCGAAGTAGCTGCCACCACCGGCGAGGACTCCACCTATGATGTGGACGTGGCCGTTGTGGGCGCAGGCGGTGCCGGTATGGCTGCTGCCGCAGCCGCAGCCGAGAACGGCGCCACCGTTCTGGTGCTGGAAAAGGCCGCTTCCATCGGCGGCAACACCAAGCTGGGCGAGGGCACTTACAACGTGGCTGACCCGGAGCGCCAGAAGCAGCTCACCATGACCGCAGACAACTGCAAGGAAGTGGAAGCCGCTCTGAACACCCAGACCGACGACCCCGAGTATCAGGCACTGATCGATGCCACCCGCGCCGATTACGAAAAGTGGCAGGCTGAGGACGGCAAGACCCTGTTCGACAGCCCCAACTGGCACGCTTTGCAGACCTACATCGGCGGCGGCTCCATCGATAACATCGGGCTGATCGAGACCTACGCCAACGGCGCTGTGGACGCGCTGGACTGGCTGGAGAACACCATCGGCGTGCCCTTTAAGAACGACTACATCTTCATGGCCATCGGCGGCAAGTGGGCCCGCGGCCATCAGGTGGACCTGATCGCAGCCACCGGCAAGGAGAGCGACAACGGCGGCCGCATCTACATTGAAAAGCTGCAAAATTACGCCGAGAAGCTGGGCACCACCATTGAGACCAATGCCAAAGTGACCACCCTCACCGTGGGCGACGACGGTGCCGTGAACGGCTGCATCGCCCAGCGCACCGACGGCAGCACCATTACCGTCAACGCAAAGACCGTGATCCTTGCCACCGGCGGCTATGCCGCTTCCAGCGATCTGGTGTACAAGTATTCCAATGGTGCCATCACCACCAAGCTGACCAGCTGCGCAGCCACCAGCACCGGCGACGGTCTGGCTCTGGCCGAGAACGTGGGCGGCAGCCTGATCAATCTGGACCAGATCCAGGTGCATCCGCTGGGCGACCCCATTGACGACTGCGGCTGCGTGAGCGAGTTCGTGGGCAACTGGCTCAGCGCCACCGAGTACATGTTCGTGAACAAGGAAGGCAAGCGCTTCATCAACGAGGACAACACCCGTTACGCCATCAGCATGGCAGAGTTGCAGCAGACCGACGGCCAGATGTGGCTGATCGTGGACAGCAGCGCCATTGCCGGTGACGACTCCCGCAATGAGCTGATCGACAAGCTGCTGAACGACGGCCACTCCGTCAAGGCCGACACGCTGGACGAACTGGCCGAGAAGATCGGCGTGGATGCCGACACCCTCAAGGCCACCGTGGAAGCCTACAACGCCGGCATGACCTCCGGCAAGGATGCGTTCGGCAAGGCCACCAGCGCCGATTCCACCATCTTGCAGGCCCCGTTCTACGCAAGCCTGCGCACCCCCACCGTGCACTACACCATGGGCGGCATCCAGATCGACACCGGCGCACATGTGCTGGACGCCGACGGCAACGCCATCCCGGGCCTGTACGCAGCCGGCGAGGTGGCAAGCGGCATCCACGGCAACAACCGTCTGGGCGGCAACGCTTACCCCGATATCATCACCTTTGGCCGCATTGCCGGTACCAATGCAGCTGCGGACGCAAAGGCATAATAAACATCGCTTTTCTCTGAAACTTCTTTCTTCTTATTCGTTTTTCCAAAAACGCACGCAAGGCCCTGCCGGATCAACCGGCAGGGCCTTGCGTGTTTTTGTGCACAAATTCCGGGCTGCGGTTTTATCCATGTGGACCGCAGCAACGGCGGCACCTGCAAACGCAGATGCCGCTTCTCGGTTATTTTATTCTGACGGCCCGAATGGCCTGTCCGCCGCGCTCCATGCGCGGCACAGCAGCTCCTTCTGGGCCTTGGGCAGCTTTTTGAGGGCGATCTCCCGCCGCAGGGCGCTGCGCTTATCGGCACAGCGCTCAAGGTAGGCAAAGGCCACCGCACCCTTTGCCCGTGTATAGCGGGCGCCTTTGCCGCTTTTGTGGGCCCGCAGGCGGGCGGCAGGGTCGCTGGTCCAGCCGGTGTACAGCTGGCCGCCGGTACACCGCACCATGTACACAAAAGCAGGCTTTGGCCGGGCCGGATGCTGAAGTGCACTCCGTCAAGTAGACAGAAAAAATAATATAAGATTTTTGTTCGCC
>ERZ1026898.477-NODE-477-length-24296-cov-4.817706_pt1 | contig 24296 bp, 25 predicted proteins | sample MGYA00380178_ERZ1026898 | MGnify/ENA primary metagenome ERZ1026898 (study PRJEB33269, sample SAMEA4719814) | human gut metagenome | biome: human-associated habitat; feature: organic feature; material: feces | place: Cameroon | collected 2013-10 ...
GAAATCATGTGACCGAAAAACTTAATTTCGTGTCCAAAATTTGTTGACTACTGCAGAATCCTCTCTCAGGGATGATTCTCCCCTGCTAATTTCATCCCTGCTGATGAAAATTCTCTCTCAGGGATGATTCTCCCCTGCTTATTTCATCCCTGCTGATAAAAATTCTCTCTCAGGGATGATTCTTCTCCGCTTATTTCATCCCCACCGATGAAAATCTTCTCTCAGGGATGATTCTCCCCTGCTTATTTCATCCCTGCTGATGAAAATTCTCTTTCAGGGATGATTCTGCGGTCGGAAGAGCATCCCCTCAAAGCAAGAAGCATCCTGCACCACACCAAACAGCCTGTACTCTACCGCCCGCAAGGGCAAAAGTAAAGAGCATCCCGTTTCCGGCATGCCCTTTCCCTTATTGTATTCAGCTTTCGTTCGTTTTGACCGCAAATGCGGCTTTGCATTTTCCAAAAGCCATGCATTTCCGGAACTCTGCATTTACCAGGCCGTTGCGATGTCCAGTACAATTCCGGTCGATTTTACAAATGCTCCTGTATCACAGACAATTCCGGTTCCAAGGCTCGTCTCTACGATGCTGCCTCTCGGATATACCGAAAGATCTGCTGCGCACATGATGTAATCGCCATACATCTTCACGCCGTCATTTCTGACCCAGTACTCACTGTTTACGCCGAGGCGCTTCATCGCATCCACAATCTTGTTCATGTTCAGATTGTAGTAGGTTTCCTTTCCGCTCGGTCCCCTGTTGACGCCATTGTAGCGGTTCAGAACAGAGCCCTTCCAGGTTGTGCTTCTCGTCTGGGTGGCAAGTGCGTTTCTAGCCGTCTGTTCCTCAATTGCACCGATCAGAGCGGTCTGCTGCTCAATGACTGCCTGCAGCTGCAGGAGGTAAGCCTCCAGGGCTGCCTGATCCTCTGCAAGATCCATAGTGCCGACCGTTTCAGAAGCAATGGCACTTTCCGCTGCTGCGTTTCCGGTAACCGCTGTTTCCGTATCGGTAACTGCTGTCTCCAAACCGGTCTCCGCTGCAGACACTGCAAGTACTGTCCCAGGACATCCTGCTGCCATTCCAAGCAGCAGAGCACAGGTCATCGCCGCAGTGATTTTCTGTAATATTCCTCTCACTTGAATAACTCCTTTCGCAGGGTTTCCTGCATCCAAGGAAGAATATTACAAAATTATTTCATTTCTGTCAAATTTCCATTGCAGCTGCGCTGTTTTCCGCATCAGACAGTCTCGTCAAACTTCCTGATTTACCGCACGGATAAAGCGCCGGAACGCTTCCTTTCCGGCCTCGGTGTCCTTGTAGACGCCCGCATCCTCGAGCACCTGTGAGAAAACAAGTCCGATCTCTTCGCGGATCACCTCATCCAGCTTCTCCGCATCTGCGGAGGCTGCCTTGTCCGGTGCAAATTCCGGGTGCTTTTCAAGAATTTCACCCGTCCATTCCGCATGGGAAGCCACAGCCGGAACGTCGGCGGGATTTCCTCCTTCCAGAATGACCTTCTTCAGAGTCTCCATCTCGCCGAGAAGCCGGGCAGGAAGAACCGCTAGTCCCATGACCTCAATCAGGCCGATGTTCTCTTTTTTGATGTGATGCAGCTTCTGATGCGGATGGAAGATTCCAAGCGGATACTCCTCCGTGGTCCGGTTGTTCCGAAGAACCAGATCCAGCTCAAACTGATCACCGCGCATTCTGGCAATCGGCGTGATGGTGTTGTGCGGCGTTCCGGCTGTTTCCGCCAGAATCTCCGCCTCCGGATCGCTGTATGCTCTCCATGCCTCAAGAATGCGGTCTGCAAGTGCAATCAGTCGTTCCGGATCCTTGCAGTCAAGGCGGATAACCGACATCGGCCAGTCCACAATGCCAGCCTCCACATCCTCAAAGCCCTTTAAAACAATGTTCTCCCGAAGTCCTGCCTTTGCCATGGCAAAGGTATAATTGCCGCCCTGGAAATGCTCATGCGTCAGAATGGAGCCGCCTACAATCGGGAGGTCCGCATTGGAGCCGATCGTGTAGTGCGGGAACATCTGTATAAACTGAAGAAGACGGACAAAGGTATCGTGCTCAATCTTCATCGGCACATGGTCGCCGGACAGTACGATGCAATGCTCATTGTAATAAACATACGGGCTGTACTGCATGTACCACTGCTTCCCGGCGAGTGTCAAAGGAAGAAGACGGATGTTCTGTCTTGCAGGATGATCCAGCCTTCCCGCATAGCCCATATTCTGCGGGCAAAGGAGGCACTTCGGATACTGCTCCTGCTTCTTGTTCAGAGCAGCCGCAATCGCCTTGGGATCCTTCTCCGGCTTGGAAAGATTGATGGTGATGTCAAGCTCTCCGTAACGGGTCTTCGTCACCCATTTGCGATCCTTCCGGATCCGGTAGGTGCGGATATAATCACTGTCGCAGGCAAGCTTGTAAAAATAATCTGTGGCCTCCTTCGGGCTCTTCTCATACTTCTCATGGAACGTACGAATCACCTCGGACGGTCTGGGTGTCAGACACCCCATCAGTCTGGTATCGAACAGATCGCGGCTTGCAATTCCGTCCTCAATCACATTTCTCTCTGCAGCATCGTCGAGCAGATATCCAAGGATCTCCTGAAGCTCCGGAAGCTCTTCTTCCTTCGGAAGCGGGCTCTGTCCGAAGTCTGCGGACGGCTCCAGCCTCAGAGCATCCATGAGGAGATTTTCCGCATAATAACGATCCTCCTGCGCAATCAGATTCTTCGCAATTCCATAAGCAGCAAGAGCCTCCACTGCAGCTTCCGTTGTTTTAAATATCATTCTGTTTTCCCCCTTTGCGACTGTTCACAGAGGCACGAGCCCCTGCCCCATTTATGGTGCCTGCCGTCTGCTCCGTTCTCCTCGGATATCGTCAGAAACTGACAATCATCAGATACTGACAATCATCAGATACCGAAAAAGCGGATCCCCAGACTGCCATCACTAGCATAATCTGCCGATCCGCTTCCTTCAAGAGAGAAAATCTGTCTTTTCTGTTCTTTTGTACCGGGAAAATCCGACTTCCTTTCTGTCCGGTACTTTTCTCATCATGCATTCGCAGCAGGCGCCGCTTTTGAAAAGGTGCCTTTCCCGTCACATAGTCACATATTCGTGACGGGTGCCGCTTCTTCCGCTTGTTCCACCATGCACAGATTCTTCGGGTGCTCGAGTGCCTCTTCCAGAATACCAACGCAGCTATCTCCGATACGATCCACGTTATACAGGATATCCGAATAGACACCGGTCATATCCTTGGTGCACTTTCCGCTCTCGATTCGACGAAGGTGCGCTTTGTTAAACTGTCGGATGGACTTATGAAGCTTCCTCTTCGCCTTCGCAATGACGTCCGGATCTGCCGCTTCGCCCGCGCCCATTCCAAGAAGATGAATCGCCTGCAGATACAGACGCTCCATTGCGGCAAAACATCTTCCGAGTTCCTCTGTCGCATCAGCCGAGAAGGCTTTTCCCTGTGTCTTCAGCGTCCCCGCCTTTGTTACAATGTCATAGCATCTGTCCGCAACACGGCTTGCACAATGAATCAGTGCAAGAAGTCCGGACGCCTGCTCCGATTGCTCCGGGGTCAGGGAACCCCGTGAGAACAGCTCTGAAATATAGGAAACCATGCTTTCCTGCACCTTCTGAACATTGGAACACTCCCTGAGATACTCCTCCGGAAGAAGCTTCTGCCCGCCGGCCGTTCCATCCGGTTTTGCTTTCCCCGAACCCGTCAGAAGCACACCGCTCAGATCGGAAAGAAGCTCCTTCACCGCATCCAGATTCCGGCAGATTTCCTGCGATACCAGAATGAGCGCTGCCTGCGGCTGTGAAACCATTCGAAGATCCAGATAGCGAGGCTTCGCCTCTTCCACGCCAGGCGCCGTATGCTCCGCGCGATCCGGAACGAGATGACAGACAATTTTCACCATAACCGGTACAAGCGGAAGCCAGATCAGCGTGCAGACAACATTGAAAATTGTATGTGCATTTGCAATCTGTCTCGAAATAACCTCCACCTCCGGCCCCTTCGGAGAAACAAACTGAACGAATCTCGCAAAAAAAGGAATAAAGAACGAGAACACGATTGTTCCGCTTATGTTGAAGCAGGTGTGTGCAATGGCCGTTCTTTTGGCGTCGCGGCTCTGTCCGATGCTTGCAAGAAGCGCCGTGATCGTTGTTCCGATGTTATCGCCAAAGAGAATCGGAATGGCGCCTGCAAGTCCGATCACACTGGCACCGTCCGGTCCCGCCTGAGAAGCAAAGCTCTGCAGCACCGCAATGGTTGCGGAGGAGGACTGCACGACAAGCGTCATGCAGAGTCCGAGGAATACGCCAAGAACCGGAAGATCCCGAACCTTCCACATCAGCTCTGTGAAAACAGGACTTGCCGCCAGCGGCTTCATGACGGAAGACATAATCTGAATACCTTCGAACAGAAGGCCAAAGGAAAAGAACACCATGGCGATGTCCTTGACCTTTTCGTTTTTGGAAGCAAACTGAACCACGAAGCTGATGAACAGAATCGGATAAATATACTCGCCGATATCAAAGGCAATCAGCTGTGCCGTCATCGTGGTTCCGATGTTGGCTCCGAATATAACAGAAATGGCCTGCGGCAGCCCCATAAGACCCGCGCTGACAAAGCCAATCACCATGACAGTGGTGGCACTGGAGGACTGCAGAACAGCTGTAACCAGCGCTCCCGCAAGGGCTCCCATCAATGGATTCTTCGTGAGGATTCCGAGAATGGTACGCATCTTCTCGCCCGCCGCCTTCTGCAGCGATTCACTCATCTGATTCATTCCGAACAGAAAAACAGCCAGTCCGCCAAACAGACCGAACAACGTTGTAACAACCTCTGACATGCTTCCTCCTGCCGCGGCTTCTCCGCGTCCTGTGTGCATCCTCTTTTCCGGCACACATTTCTGACTTTTACACAAAATTGATCTTTCAATGGAAGCATATAAAATCGCAGTAAAATTCCATGCAGGAGGATGTTAAATCTGTGTAAAATAAAGCGGCAGTCTGCTTCTTCCACAGACTGCCGCTTATATCGCTTATATTCTTTTCTTCCTAAGCCTTCGACTCCTCAAAAATCAGTTCCATCCGGGTTCCCCTTCCAAGCTGCGAGGTAACCTTGATTTTCGCATGGGACAGCTCCGCCCCATGCTTGACAATCGAGAGTCCAAGTCCCGTGCCGCCCGTTTCCTTGGAGCGGCTCTTATCGACGCGGTAGAAGCGCTCGAACACCCGCTCCTGCTCATCCTTGGCAATGCCGATGCCGGTGTCTGTCACAATCACCTTCGGCGTATCCATCTGCTTTCCAACCCAGAGATCCACCCGGCCTCCTGCGTGATTGTACTTGATGGCATTCTCCGTGATGTTATAAATCATTTCATCCAGAAGACGTTTCACACCAGTTACAATGCAGGATTCTCCCGTAAGCTCCACATGAACGCCGCAGTCATCCGCCTTCGCGGAGAGTCTTCCGACAATATCGTGTGAAAGCTCGAACAGATCCACCGCTTCCTCCTGCTGCTCCAGATGCCCTTCGTCCAGGCGGGAGAGCTGGATGATGTCATTGATCAGCGTCAGCATCCGCTGCGCTTCTTTATAAATACGTTCCGAAAACTTCGGCACATCCGTCGGCTTCACAAGCCCGTCCCGCATGATTTCCGCATAGCCGGAAATGGAGGTAAGCGGCGTTTTCAGCTCATGCGAAACATTTGCCGAAAACTCCTTCCGCATTTCCGCCACAGCCTCCTTGGCTTTGTTGGAGTCCTCAATTCTCTGCAGAAGAGGCGTCATTTCCTCGTAAACTTCATTTTCCAGCGGCTTATCCAGATCCAGATGGTTGATCGGGCTGACGAGTGCGGCTGCCTGTCTTCTGGACATCAGATAAGCAAAAAACAGCATCACCACTCCGATCGCCGTCATTGCCAGAAGGAGTGTCAGTGCGGTGTCCGTAATGCTGCGAACCGGCATGGAAACACGGAGAACATTTCCGTCATCCAGACGGATAGCACTGTAGAACATATCCAGCCCGATCGTGTCGGACCTTCGGATGTCCTGCCCGGTTCCATCCTTCAAGGCAGCCTGTACCTCCGGCCGCTCCAGGTGATTCTCAAATGTGAATTCATCCTGCTCTGTATCATAATGAACATTTCCGTCGGAATCGATCAGCGTGATTCTGGTTCCCTTCTCCACATTGTCGAGCTGCCGGAGATAATCCTCTCCGGAAATGTTGACTGCAGCCGCCGTATATTCCGCAACACGCTGAATGCTGTCTCGGGCAAGTCCCCGTATTCTTACATAAACGAAGAAAATGGTGATCGCATACGCTATCGCAAGCGTAATTCCGATCACCATAAACATGCTCTTCTGAATCTTCTTTCTCATGCTTCTGGGTCTCATATTCCTCCGAAGAGTTTCTTCCCCGGCTTTCGGGTCCGGCAAAATCTTACGCACCGCTTCGCAGGGTGCTACGTACGGATTCGATATCCTACGCCGCGGACGGTCTCAATTTTATCTCCTGCCTGTCCGAGCTTCTGACGAAGCGTCCGGATATGCACATCCACGGTGCGGGTTTCCCCGTCAAAATCATAGCCCCATACATCCTCCAGAAGCTGATCTCTCGTAAGAACAACCTCTGAATTGATCAGGAGCTTTTTCAGAAGCTCATACTCCTTCAAGGTTAAGGCAACCGGCTCGCCCGCCACAGTTACCTGATGTCTCCTGGTATCCATGGCGATTTCACCAAGAGCAAGAATCTCATCATCACCTGCATCATTTCCGGCACCGCTTCGCCGAAGAACGGCCTTGATCCGGCTGACCAGCTCCATCATCCCGAAGGGCTTTGTCACATAGTCATCCGCACCAAGATCCAGTGCCTTCACCTTATCGAATTCCGCTCCCTTGGCCGTCACCATAATCACCGGAATCGCTTCCGTCTCACTGTTTGCACGAAGATCCTTCAGCAGTGAAACTCCGTCCTCTCCGGGCAGCATGACGTCCATCAGAACCAGATCCGGCTTCTCATGTCCAAGTGCCGCCTTGAAGCATTTCCCATCTTCAAAGCCCTGCGCCTTGAACCCTGTATTCTCCAGTGTATATACGATCAGATCTCTGATGTTCTCATCGTCTTCGACACAAAAAATCATTGTTTCATCCTTACTCTGTAATCTTCTTCGTATCCAGCTTCGCTTCATGAACACCGGTAATGGAAAACGTCACCCATTCCGCAATGTTCGTTGCATGATCACCGATACGCTCCAGATACTTGGAAATCATTACCAGATCAATTGCCTTGTGTGCTGCATGGCCCTGATTCTCGCCGATATAGTCAATCAGCTGATTCTTCACGGAATCAAACATCATGTCCACCACATCATCCCGCGCTTCCACATTTCCTGCAAGCTCCAGATTCTTGTCCACGAATGCCTTGATGCTGTCCTCCACCATGTGGGTGACTTCCACGCTCATCTCCACAATCTTCGGAAAGTCCGTTGCCTCGGACATCTGTGCGCTCACCACGATTTCTGCAATATCCGAAGCCTGATCACCGATACGTTCCATATCCGTAATCATCTTCAGTGCAGAAGAAATCTGGCGAAGATCTCTTGCCACCGGCTGCTGCTGCAGAAGAAGTGTCAGGCACAGCCGCTCAATGTCGCGTTCTGCCTGATCAATCTCAGCATCTGCCGTCATGACATCGTATGCCATCTGTATATTACCATCCTGCAGGGCTTTTGTCGCATTTTCAATTGCAATTCCGCACAGATCTCCCATGTGAATCAGCATCCTGTTCAGCTGCAGAAGCTGCGCATCAAACCGGTTTCTCACTGTTTTACCTCCTGTACATAAGGAACATTTTTCACCTTTTTCCATCAGCCGAAGCGTCCGGTAATATAATCCTCGGTTCGCTTGTCCGCCGGAATCGAGAAGAGCTTCTGCGTGCGATTGTACTCAATCAGCTCGCCCAACAGGAAGAATGCGGTATTGTCTGAGATACGGCTTGCCTGCTGCATGTTGTGTGTCACGATGACAATGGTATATTTGCTCTTCAGCTCGATGGCGAGATCCTCGATCTTGGACGTGGAAATCGGATCCAGTGCAGACGTCGGCTCATCCATCAGAATCACCTCCGGCTCCACCGCAAGGGTTCTTGCAATGCACAGTCTCTGCTGCTGTCCGCCGGAAAGTCCCAGAGCACTTTTGTGAAGTCTGTCCTTCAGCTCATCCCAGATGGCTGCCTGACGAAGGCTGCGCTCCACGATCTCATCCAGCTCCGATTTACGGCGGACTCCGTTGATTCTCGGCCCGTAAGCTACGTTTTCATAAACACTCTTCGGAAACGGATTCGGCTGCTGGAATACCATTCCGACTCTTTTTCGCAGTTCGATGGCATCCATCTCCTTATAAAGATCCACGCCGTCCAGCTTCACATCACCCTCGATGCGGACGCCCTCCTCCAGATCATTCATCCGGTTCAGGGTCTTCAGAAACGTTGATTTTCCGCACCCGGAGGGGCCGATCAGTGCCGTAATCTCATTGGCACGAATGTTCATCGAAATTTTGTGCAGTGCCTGATACTGTCCGTAGAACAGATCCAGGTCTTTGATTTCAAATTTATACTGTTCTTCCATTCTGTTTACCTTTCTCTCAAGGTCTGCTCTATGCCTTTGCGCCTGACTGCTTCTCGTTGATTCTTCGTGTCATGATTCTGGCAATCATAGAGAAAATAAGGACCATCACCACCAGCACCATCGCCGAGAAGTTTGCAATTTCCTCAGACTGCGGATTCAATGCTCCCTCGGTTCGCATGACCCAGATGTGAAGGGCCAGTGTCTCGCCCGGACGGAACGGATTGAGAGGACACGTTTTGGAGGCCAGATTCCAGTTGCTCCAGTTAAGTCTTGTGCTCTGCCCCGCCGTATACAGAAGAGCTGCCGCTTCGCCAAAACCTCTTCCTGCTGCCAGAATCACGCCGGTAATGATGCGCGGAAGACACGCAGGAAGCAGAACCTTCACGATGCTGACCCAGTGCGTTGCGCCAAGTGCCATGGAGCCCGCCTTGTAGCTCTTCGGAAGGCTGCGCATGGCATCCTCGGTCGTCGTCGCAATGGAAGGAAGACTTAAGATGGAAACAGCAAGCGCACCTGCCATCAGATTCCATTTTGCTCCTGTCATCAGGATGAAAACCAGATAGCCGAACAGACCTACTACAATCGAAGGAAGCGAGGAAAGCGACTCAATGCAGATCCGGATGAAATGGGTTGCCCTGGTATCTCCTGCATATTCCGCCATGTAAATTCCCGCAAGGACTCCGAGCGGAACACTGATCAGAAGTGAGAGCACAACCAGATAGACGGTATTGAACAGCTGGTTTCCGATTCCACCGGAATCTGCTGCCAGAATCCCGGGAAAATAACTCATGATTCCCTTGATGATGATGTATCCCGCAAGAACCAGAATCAGCAGAAGGAACGACCCTCCGACGGCGCAGAATACGCCCGTCATCAGATGATCTGTCCTCTCCGCATTTTTTATGCGGCGTTTCATTTTTTCATTCATATCGCACCAATCCTCTTTTGTATCTGTATCGCAGCAAGGCCTTCTGCCTTCTTACGCTTTTTCTTTCTTTTTCCCTGCCGCATCAATGCGATGGATGATGAAAATAAACAGCATGGAAATCAGGAACAGAAGCAGCGCCATGGTCCAAAGCGCCATATTCTGCTCACCGCCGCTTGCCGAGTTTCCCATATCCGCAGCGATGGCCGCCGTCAGGTTATTGGTCGGAGAAAGGATGTTCTTCGGAAACGCTCTTGTTTTGCCGATGACCATTGCAACCGCAAGTGCCTCTCCGAACGCTCTCGCAAGTCCCAGAATAATTCCGGTCAGAATGCCGGATTTGGCTGCCGGAAGCACGATCCGGTAGATGACCTGCCATCTGGTAGAGCCAAGTCCGTATGCTGCTTTCCGGTAATACTGAGGAATGCTCCGAATGGAGTCTGCCGCAACCGTCGTGATGGTCGGGAAAATCATGATGGCAAGCACGATGCTGGCTGCAAGCACGGAATATCCCCCCATTCTTGCATGGAAGGTGTCGCGGATAAACGGAACCAGTACCGTCAGTCCGATCCAGCCGTATACCACGGAAGGGATGCCTACGAACATCTCAATGGCCGGCTGAAAGATTTTCGTTCCTGCCTTCGGAGCGATCTCTGTCATAAATACCGCAGCGCCTACCGCAAACGGTGTCACCATAAGAAGTGCAAGTCCGCAGGTCATCAGCGAGCCCGCAATGTAAATGGCACAGCCTACCTTTCCGGTGCCTCCGGCCACAGAATCCACCGGTGCCCATTCACTGGAAAACAGGAATTCCAGAATGGAATGATGATATTTGGTAAAGGTTCCGGTGCCCTGCACAATCAGGAAAACACCAATTGCAAGCGTCAGCGCGATAATAAAGAAGCCCGAGGCGGTAACGATCCCCCGCCCCAGGTATTCTTTCCGGAAACGATCCATTTTGCCGGTTCTCGTTCCCTGAATCTTGCGCTCCGACGTTTCTGTGCAATTTTTGCCAGCCGTAAGGTTTGTAACTGCTTCGCTCATAACTGTTCCTCTGTCGGAGTTTTCCGAATGCTCTTTACTGTGCTTCGTGAGACTTTACCGCCTCATCGCTCATTCTGGAGGATACGCCGTAGCCCATCGCCTCGATGGATTCGCCGAACTCATCGCCCATCATGTAGTTAATGAAGGCCTGTGCGGCATCGCTGCCCTCGCCGTTGGTGTACATGTGCTCGAAGCCCCATACCTTGTAGGTTCCGTTGTAGGTATTCTCAAGAGTAGGTGCTACACCGTCGATGGAAACCGTCTTGACGGTATCGTCATTGACAAGATAGGACAGTGCAACATATCCGATTGCGCCCTTGTTCTGCTCAACGGTCTGAAGAAGAGTACCGGAGTCATCGGTCTCAAGTGCTTCGTTGGAAGCTTCCTCTTCTCCGTTCAGTGCCCAGTTCTTAAACAGTGCTCTGGTTCCGGAAGAGCTCGGTCTGGTAACCAGAAGGATTTCCTCGTCCGGTCCGCCGACTTCCTTCCAGTTGGTGATCTTTCCGGTAAAGATGTCGATCAGCTGATCCGTGGTCAGATCATCTACGCCAAGGTCTGCATTGACAACAGGTGCCATGGTAATGACGCATACCTCATGGTCCACAAGGCCTGCTGCAACAGAAGCATCCAGCTTCTCTTCTGCGAAAACATCCGAGTTTCCGATATCAATGGCGCCGTCTGCAACCTGCTTCAGACCCTCACCGGATCCTCCGCCGTTTACCGTCACGGAGCAGTCAGGATTTGCATCCATGAACTTCTCTGCTGCTGCCTGTGCAAGAGGAAGCAGTGCGGAAGAGCCTGCTGCGGTAACCTCTCCGGCAACAGCCTCAGCTGCCTCTGCCGTAGTCTCAGCTGCAGTGGTTTCAGCCGCTGCTGTATCTGCTGCTGTGGTCTCTGCTGCAGTGTCTGCTGCTGCCGTATCCGAAGCGCCGCATCCTGCGAGCATTCCCATAACCAGTGTTGCTGCTGCAATTGTTCCTGTAAGTTTCTTCAGTTTCATAATAATATCCTCCTCTATCAGGAATCGTTTTCTTATCCGACAGTGCCCATCATAAAGAGGGCATGTTAAATCCATAATCCGCGGATTGTTAAAGCTATGTAAAGTTGTTCCCGGCGTCAGATGCCCCGAAAGACCTCCGATCTTTTCGCCCGCCGCTTTACCTGTTTCTTACATAAGCCTTACGTTTCTGCGATAGAGCTGTTTTTTGCGGAGCATTACATTAAGAGCAGGTTAAGAGAATGGTTATCAAGAGGATTTTGGAATTTGCCATAAAAAAGATTCCGGCAGGGATTTCCATCACGAACCCCCGCCGGAATCAGAAAGAACCGGGTGACATTATTTATGAAGACACAGGAAATACGTTCCAGACTTTTTTGCACATTGCTTCTCGGATTTGCCGCAGGCTTTGTTCTCGGCGCCATGATCGTTCTGGTCATGCAGGAGGTGCTCAGGCTGCAGCCTGCTGTCAATGTGATCTTATTTGCATCCGCCGGCTGGTGCGGCATTCTCTTCTATTTTATAAAGCTCTTCTGCCTGCTCCTGCCCCGGAGCCGCAGCTGAGCTTTTCACCGCTGATTCTTTTCAGAAGCGGAGTTTTTCAGAAGCGGAGCTTCTCAGCGGCAGCAGTGAAAGACCGGAAGACCATCCAGAGGCGCATCCACATGCACATTCTGCCCGCCCTCATAAACCTTTCCGTCACGGATGTCCGTCCAGCTTCCCTCCGGAAGATACACATCACGCTCGAATTCATTCAGATGCAGAATCGGAGCCACCAGATACTCCGAGCCGAACATGTACTGATCCGTCACCTCCCAGCACTTCGAATCTGCCGGGAATTCATAGAACATCGTACGAATCAGCGGTGAACCATTTGTGTGAGCCTCCTCATAGAGCTTTGCAATGTAGGGCTTCAGCTCCATCCGGATGTCATAATACTTCCTCATAATCCGGTAGTTTTCTTCTCCATAGCTCCACAGCTCGTTGTCCTGCCCGGTATGAAGATAACCGCCTCCAAAGTCACGGTTATCCAGCGGCGGGATATTGTAGGGACCACGGTCTCCATGCATCCGGAAGACAGCCGTAAATACCGCAAATTCATACCAGCGGATCAGAAGCTGCTGAAAATCCGGATCGTTCACGTCATCCGTCATAAAGCCGCCGATGTCCGTCGTCCACCACGGAATTCCCGCAAGTCCGATGTTCAGACCTGCCTGCAGCTGATCCTGCAGTGCCTCAAAGGTGCTCGGCACATCGCCGGACCAGAGAACATTTCCGTATTTCTGGCTTCCTGCCCAGCCGCTTCGAAGCAGATTGACCACCGGCGCCTTTTGAAGCTCCGTCATCGGATCATAGAAAATCCGGCTGTACCACTGCGGATACTGGCAGCTGCTCTCCAGCGCCGATCCATTGATGTAACGGTAGTTGTCAAAATCATAGGCGCAGTAATCCGGTTCGGAGTTGTCCAGCCAGAACGCATCAATGCCAAGATCATAGTAGTTCTTTTTGCATTTCTCCCAGACATATTTTCTCGTTTCCGGATTGAAAACGTCGATCTCCACACAGTCTCCCTGGTAGTCATAGGTCTGCTGCGCACCGCGCTCCGTTGAAATCAGAAGTCCCCGGTCCATCATCTCCGCGAAGTTCTCGCTCTTTCGGTCCACAGACGGCCAGATGGAGACAATGACCTTGATGCCCATCGAATGAAGCTCATCCACCATTGCCTTCGGATCCGGCCAATAGGTTTTGTCAAACTTCCAGTCTCCCTGAAGTGTCCAGTGGAAGAAATCGATGACAATCACATCGATCGGAAGGCCCTCTGCCTTGTATTTCCTTGCAACAGACAGCACCTCCTCCTGCGTGCGGTAGCGAAGCTTGCACTGCCACAGTCCCATGAGATTTTCCGGGAACATGGGCGCACGTCCTGTCACCGCCGTATATTTTTCCAGAATTTCCTTCGGCGTATCTCCTGCCGTAATCCAGTAATCCATCTGCCGGGTCGCCGCTGCCTGCCACTCCGTATAATTCTTTCCAAAGGAGACACGACCGACTGCCGGGTTGTTCCAGAGGAACCCATAGCCCATGGAAGAAACTTCAAAAGGTACCGTAACCTGAGAGTTTCTCTGCTCCAGACTCAGAACACAGCCCTTCAAATCCAGGTAGGGCTGCTGATACTGGCCCATTCCGTAAATCTTCTCCTCATCGATGCTCTCAAAGCGGACGTTCAGAGAGAAATCTCCCCCCGGGATTCCCTTCCACTCGCGGCTCCGGATTTTAAGGCAGCGGCTCTCCTTCCAGAGGGAGCCGTCATAGAAGCTGAAATATTCGCGAAGGAGGTGCTTTCCATCCTTATAAAAGGTAATGACGCCGGCAAAATTGACCGTGGCCGAGATCCGTCCGTTGGTGATCCTCGCAAGCTCCTTCTGATCGATCGTGCCATCACCGACCCAGTGATCCTCCTTTGTGATTTCCACAGTGGCTTCGGAGCCCCCCGGCCCCTCGGTCAATGCCCAGTTCTCATCATTAAGCGCCGCATGCCGCGTTGCACGCACGCGCAGGGAATCCTTTCCCCAGGCCTCAATACGGAGAATTTCTCCCAGATTTCTCGCTGTCAGAACGCCCTTTTCTGCTGTAAAAACCATAGCTTCCCCTCTCTTTCTTCTGCTTTGCGGCAGCAATTTTATACGTTTTCGCTGCCGCGTTTCCACACTTTTTGTGGCGGTTCTTCTGTTCCAATGCTACCATAGAAATGTCCGGCGCATGACAAAAATATCATGTGCCGGACTCCGCAAACCAGGTTTATTTGATTTTCAGGAGGTATTCATGTATCGATCTGTATCTTCCATCCGGCGCAGACTTATCGCCGTCTCCTCCGCACTCGCAGCCGCTCTCGTTCTTGCTGTTTCTCCCGTGCCAGGAAGCTCTCCTCTCACAGGAAAAACTGCTCTTTCCGGCAAAATTACGCTTTCCGCATATGCCGCAGAGTCCGTCTTTCCTTCCGATTCTTCCACAAAGCTGATCTCCGATCAGACTGCGGGGAGCACCTTTGCCATTCTGGTAAACGCCAAAACCGGCAAGGTAGCCGCACAGAAGAACGGTGACGCCTACATGTATCCGGCCTCCATGACCAAGGTCATGACACTTCTTGTTGCATCGGAGCACGTGAAGAACCTCACCGACACCGTTACCATCACGCAGGATATTCTGGATTACTGCATGGAGCATGACTGCAGCACCGTCGGCTTCGCAGCGGGAGAAAAGGTAACTGTCATGGATCTTTTATGGGGCACCATTCTCCCCTCCGGTGCCGATGCCGCAATGGCTCTCGGACGGTATGTGGCAGGCTCTGATGCAGCCTTTGTCACGATGATGAATGACAAGGCAGCTGCGCTTGGTCTGAAGAATACGCACTTTACCAACTGCATCGGTCTTTTTGATCCCGGCCATTACTCCACCTGCAATGACATCGCGGTTATCATGAATGCGGCAGCCTCCAGCCAGCTCGCCTTCACCGTTCTGGTGACGCCGCAGTACACGACGATTCCGACCTCGGTACACCCGCAGGGAATTACCGTGCGCAACCTGTTTCTTTCCAGAATCAGTCCTCTGAATAAACCGGGGATTGTACTTGGTGCCAAGACCGGCTACGTCAACCAGTCACTCTACTGTGCGGTCAGCTACTTCATTTCTTCCGGAAATGTACCTTATATCTGTGTGACCGGAATGGCTTCCTCCTCCATGAATGCCGTGCAGGATCATCAGAAAATCTATTCCGCCTACGCGCGGTAAACAGCATCTGCTGCCATCTCTTCGTACTGCCTCATGTACAGCTCGTGATAATATCCGTGCTGCTGCATGAGGCTTTTGTGTGTCCCCTGCTCAATGATTTTCCCGTTCCGGACAACCAGAATGACATCCGCATCCACAATGGTGGACAGGCGATGTGCAATCACGAAGGAGGTTCTTCCACGGATCACGGTCTCGATCGCATCCTGGATCAGCTTCTCCGTCAGTGTGTCGATCGATGCCGTTGCCTCATCCAGAACCAGAATTCTCGGATCCGCCAGAATCGCTCTGGCAAAGGAAAGAAGCTGCTTTTCTCCGGTGGAAAGAAGGTCTCCGCCCTCTCCCACCTCGGAGTCCAGCCCCTTTTCCATCTTCTCCACAACAAAGTCCGCATGCACCAGTCCAAGCGCCTGCATGATCTCCTCATCCGTGGCATCCGGTTTTCCGTAGCGCAGATTGTCTCTCACAGAGCCTGAAAACAGGTGCGGTGTCTGAAGAACATATCCGATATTACTGTGGAGCCAGAGCTGGGAACGATCTCTTGCATCCCTTCCATCAATCAGAACGGCACCCTCCGTAGGTTCGAAAAAGCGGCAGACCAGGTTCACCAGTGTAGATTTTCCGGCACCCGTTTCTCCTACAATCGCCACATTGGTTCCCTTCGGCACCTTCAGATTGAAATGCTCCAGAACATACTCTTCTCCGTCCGGATAGCGGAAGGAAACATCCCGGAACTCCACATCTCCATACAAGGGCTCCCAGTTTTCCTTCTTCGGATGGAAGGTGTCCCCGTAACGCTCTGTGACCTCACTCCGGTCTGCCACATCCGACTCTGTATGAAGAAGCCGCGTCAGTCTCTCAATGTTTACCTGAATGGCAATAAACGCAGAAATGGTCTGAACGATATTCTGGATCGGATCCATCATATTCAGCGCGTAGGAAAAGAATACCGACAGTGTTCCGATCTGAAGAACCCCTTCCATCGTGATGCGGCCGCCCTTCCAGAGGACAAGTGCCAGTGCCGTCGCGCACATAAAGGTCACAAGCGAGGTAAACAGTGCCGAATAATGGGTTGCCTTTACGGACGCCTCGCGCATTTCTTCCGTATCCTTCTCAAAATCCTTCCGGATACGGTCCTCAATCACCAGCGTCTTGACCGATCTTGCCCCCGTGATGCCCTCGTTAAAATTACCCGTAATTGTTGAGTTGATCTCGCGGATTCTCCGGTTCAGCTTCACCAGCTTCTTCTGGAAAAAAGCAATCAGGACCACCGCAACAGGAACCAGTGCCAGAACATACATCGCAAGTCTTGCATTCACGGCGAGCATCACCGCAATCACGCACACGATATAGGAGCCGTTCCAGACCATGTCCATCATTCTCCAGGCCACCAGCTCACCGATTTTTCCTGTGTCGCTCATGACTCTCGCATGAATGTAGCCGACATTGTTCTGGTTAAAATAGGAGAAGGACAGCGTCTGCAGATGATTAAACGATGCATTCCGCAGATCCCGGTCCACCGACATCTCGACCTTGCCGCACTGGTAAGTGCTGACGAAATTGTCGATCACCTGAAGAACCAGAATCACCGCATAGGCCGCTGCAAACGGAAGGATGCCCTTCAGCGTCTCCTCTGCCACAAAGTGATTCAGTGCATAGCTGTTGAACAACGGATACAGGGAATCGATCAGCGAGCTGAGAATTCCCAGAATGATATTGATGATAAGAATCCGGCGGTAAGGCCGGATAAAAGGCCACAATCTCGGGATTCCGAAGAAGGGCAGTGAAATCTTCTTATTCTCTTCTGCCTGCATCGCAGACCTCCTCCATTATCTGCTGCCGCTCTGACGAACCTGCAGATCATAAATCTGACGGTAACTTCCATCCTGCGCCAGAAGCTCCTCATGTGTTCCCCTCTGCACAATCCGTCCCTGATCCATCACAAGGATCTGATCCGCGTGCATCAGCGTGGTCAATCTGTGCGCAATCAGAATCACCGTCGCAGAGCCGACATTCTCCCGGAGTGCCTTGCGGATTTCCGCATCCGTCTCCGCATCCACGGCCGACAGGGAATCGTCAAACACCATGATGGGCGGCTTTCGAATCAGCATCTGGGCAATCGCCGTCCTCTGCTTCTGTCCGCCGGAAAGGGTCACGCCCCTCTCTCCGACAAAGGTGTCATAGCCCTTGGCAAAATGTGTGATGGTTTCATCCAGTCTGGCAATCCTCGCTGCGGATCGCACCCTTGCAAGACGGGAGTGCTCGCCGTCCTTCCCGTCTTCCGGCTCCTGACCGCTCGCAATTGCGATATTTTCCTCCAGCGTTCTGGAGAACAGGAAGGGCTCCTGCAGAACCATGCCGATATTTCTTCGAAGCCAGTCCGAAGAAATGTCCGCGATGTCCACGCCGCCAATCTCGATTCGTCCGTTTTCCGGAGAGAGCGGATACAGACGGTCAAGGAGATACATCAGGGTAGATTTTCCGGATCCGGTTCCTCCCAGAATTCCGACCGTGCTCCCCGCCGGAATGGTAAAGGTGACGTCCTTCAGTACCTCCGAGGAGCCGTTTTCATACTGATAGGACACATGCTGAAACGAAATATCACGGTCCATGGGCGGCATCTTGGCATCCTTTTTATCCTGCTCCGTCTCTGAATTCATGATGTAGCGCAGACGGTCGATGGAGATTCCCGCCTTGGACATATCCGCCACCACGCGGCCAAGCGAGCGGACCGGCCACGTCAGCATGGAATTGTAATAGATAAATGCAATGTACTGTCCCGATGTAATCTGTCCGCGGACACAGAAAACTGCGCCGATCACGGTGACCAGCATCACCTGCAGACCGGAAATCAGATCACTCGAGCACCAGAACGCGGAAAGCAGCTTCATCAGCCGGATCCACATCGCCGTGTAGCTCCGGTTCTGCTTCTCGAAGCGCTCCCTTTCATAGATCTCGCGCCCAAACGCCCGCACGACACGAACTCCGGTCAGATTCTCCTGCGCAATGGCAGAAAGCTTTCCCTCCTCCTCGTCCGCATGCTGAAAGGCATTTCCGATTCTCCGGTGAAAGAAAAGCGAATACAGAATGATAATCGGGAAAAAGGCGGCAGAAACTGCTGTCAGGACCGGATGAATCCGGTCCATATAGTACAGCGCAAAGGACATCAGAATCACGATTCGGAACAGGCTGGTAAGCTGCTCCGAGACAAAATTCTTGATGGTCTCCACGTCCGATGTACACCGCTGAATGATGTCTCCTGTGTGATTCTCGCTGTGCCACGCAAAAGGAAGATGCTCAATGTGATCAAACAGCTGATCGCGCATTCTCTTGACCAGACACTCCGCGCCGAGTGAATTCATCAGCCGGTTCGCATACCGGCATGCGTTGGCAAGAAGCGCCACAGCGCAGACCGCCGCCGCAACGAGCCACAGGTGATTCCGCAGACCTTCAGCACCGCCGCAAGACTCGATCAGGGCCCTGGCAGGTCCCGTTAATGCCGATGGCTTGCTGTCAATCACCGAATCTACGGTGTAGCTGATGATCTTCGGATTCAGAAGATCAAGCACAGATGTCAGACAGGCGAAGACAATGCTGAGTACAAACCACCGCTTGCTTCCCTGCAGAAAATGCCACACCATCCCGCTTCTTGTCGGAAAGTTCTGTTCACTGCGAATTGTTGTCTGCCTCACAGGCCGGATCTTTTTCATATTCGTTCTCATGTTCCTCACAGTAATATCTTCTTCCGTTCGAATCGGAAGCAACCTTTGTCCCCTTGTTCAGACAGTTGGAAACGCTGCAGTAATGCGGAAGCCGTTCGTCGTCGGTGTCATTGTAAAAGGCCATGTTTCCCTTTTCGGCAAGCTGCACGCGAAGGCGTCTTCGAAAGCCCTCCTTGATGGCTGCAAGCTTCTCCTCATCGCCGACGCTCGTCCAATGCCGGGTTCCCTCCAGTGCCGGCTTTGGAAGAGCAGCTTCCTCTTCCTTGTCATTCTTCTCCTCGTCTCCCTCTTCTTCCTGACTGAACTCCTGATCCGAGGCGTCATCCTCTGCCTCTGCAACCTTTGCAGCTTCCTCCTCCGCACGCTGCGCATCCCGGATCATCTCCTCATCGCGGGTTGTTTTGTAAACCTTGCGTGTGGTCAGAGTGCTGTAGTCGGGAGAAAACTGCGCTTCCAGAAGAACCGCTCCGTCCTCATTCTCCGTTTCGGATCCGTAGTAGGTAAAATACCATGTGTCGGCATCGCGCACCTGCTCCAGACTGTAATCATAGGAAGCTGCTCCAAACCAGGCCGGATTCAGATCTCCCACACAGCGATCCTCCTGCAGCTTCACCGAAATTCCCTCATCCAGGCGTCCGGGCACAATCACCGAGTGCATCCAGAGATAGCTCACCACGGCATTCGTCTTTTTCCCGGTAATGTCCGTGTAGGGAGATCGGTACACACGGTCCACTGCGGTGTCCAGAATCGCAAGAAGCTCCTTCGCGTCCTTGTAATCCCCGACCTTTGCAAAGAGCGTCTTCGCTGTCTCAAAATCATAAATCAGGAGTGCATTCCTCGCCATGTTATAGCGGACCTCCCGCAGTCTTTCGTAGGAATCCTGATATTCCTCTGTCTGCGCAAAGCCGGCCTCTGCATCCTCCAGCTTCCCGATGGCTTCCAGTCTGACCGCCCTTGTGTAACAGGCCTTATCGAGAAGCTCCTCTGCCTTTCCGAAGCTCCCTCCGTCATACTCTCCAAGCTCTGTCAGAAGAGAAATGGCTGTTTCAAAATCACTTTCCGAAATCCGGGCATCTGCCTCCGCAAGTCGTGTGTTCTTTATCTGGTCCGGACTGTCCTTGTAATCCTCAAGCTCCTCGTAAGCCGCAGCAGCTCCTTCATAGTCGCCCTGCTCTCTTAAGTAAGAGCCTTTTTCGTATCTCATTTCCGGCACCCGCTCTGCTGCATCCGCAAATCCGCCGAGAGCCGCCAGCCTGCCTCCCAGATCATATTTTCTCGAGATCGCGGCAAAGCCTTCCGCCGCCTCATCGAACTGATTCTCCCTTGCAAGTGCCTCCGCTTTTCTGTAATCCCGCATGGGGAGAAACAGAAAACTCACCAGATACACGGTAATTCCCGCCGTCAGCGCAAGAATGACGATAAGTAAAATAAGTCCGGCCTTCTTTTTCATCCGATCTTTCTCCCTCCGAGCCTACGCCCTCATGCCGTACATGTCCGGATAAACAGCTGCTGCGTATGACGATAGAAACAATATGTCCCTGGCAGTATGGAAAACACTACTGTCAGGGACATGCTTTTTCAGGCTTTTGCTGCGGCTCAGTTCAGAGTAACCGAGTCCCAGGTATCGCTCGGAATCAGGGTAATGTAAGTCTTGCCGGGATTCAGCGTAATCTCCTTGCCGTTTCCGTCATAGTACTTCGTGATTCCGCCCTCACTGGTCTTCGACCAGGTAATCGGGATCGCCTTTCCGTTCGTGCAGTAATAGCCGGGCTGTACTTCTGCAATGCAGTTGTAAATCAGATACCCGTGCTCGTCATACTGCGTAAAGGTGCAGTCCTGAATCAGTACGTTCTTAAAGGTAACGGTCTTATCATTTCCGCCATCCTTACAAACCGAACCGAATTCGTAATAATCATAGGTATTCGTATCCGGATTGTATTTCAGCTGTGAGCTCGTGTTGTAGAACGGGAGGCTGATGTTTGCTGCGTCCACAGAATTCTCTGCGTCGTCCAGCGTAACCTCTTCGCCCTGATAAGGAGCAAACTGGAAATGATCTCCGCTCTGTTTCCTGTCATCGTAGTTTCTGGAATAGCTGGAGTTGGAGAAGTTCTTGTCCAGATCGCCGGAAAGGCAGAACTCCGTAAACTCCGTAGGTTTTCCGTTCTTTACACGGGAGAAGGTTCCGGAAAAATGATACGGATACCGTCCCATATAAGGATCAATATAGAAAGGACCGCCGTCATGGCACAGAACTGCATCCCATTCCTGGCCAAGCAGGATGTTCGTCGGGCGGATGGAACGAATGCTTCCCACCTTCTCGATGGAGCCCCAGTCCTTGAACAGGCACATCAGACGTGTGATGCGGTTGTTCGCCGTAGAGTTCATCAGCTCATACATAACGTCACATTCTGAAATACCAAAATGAGGAAGCGCTCTCTGGTCATTGTCCACCATGATGGCAACCGGCCGCTGATCCTCAATATCCTTGCTGATCGGCTCTCCGGTCAGCTCACTGTAATACATATCATCCGGAAGGACATAGGCTTCCTTCTCTTCCTCGGCCGGCTCCTCTTCCTGCTGGCTCTGTCCGAGATCATCCGGATGTGCTCCGTCCGGAATCGACTCAAATCCATGCGCCGAAATTCCTTCCGATGCACTGTCCCCGCATGCCATAACGGACATCGCGGTCATCACTGTCAATACTACTGCAAGTATTCTCTTCTTCATGATACTCCTGTCTGATTCTCAAAAGCGAACGTTATGAAAATATAATTCCCCCCACAGGGCCTTTTCTGCTTATTGTACCCCAAAAGCGCATTCGTCGCCATATGAATCTGCCGGGATATACCGGAGAACGTTGATGCAGAGCTCCAATGCTTTCCGCAAAGAACGCTTTCCCCAATCCCGCTCATCATGAGCGCAGACATTTGCAAGGGAATCGGCAGTGTAGAGAATCTGGCCAAAGACCGCACCACGATTTTGGGCACAGGCAGCCAACGCCGCACACTCCATTTCAACGGTCGAACAGCCCTCGGATTTGCGATATGTTACCATATCGCGTGTTTCCCGGAAAAAGCCGTCTGTTGTCCATGTAATACACTCCCGAAAAGGAAGCTTCAAGGCATAAAATGTCTGCTCTATGGCTTTTATTGCAGACGGTTCCAGATCGATAAACCGTGCGGCCGGGAGATAATGATACGAAGTTCCTTCATCACGCATTGCCCTTACCGGAATCAGGAATTCATTTTCATCCAAATCCGTCAGTACCCCGCAGGAACCGGCTGAAATAATTTTTCTGCATCCGCAGGCAATCAGAAAATCCAGAAGCTGTGTGGCTGCCGACGCCCCAAGCGGCGCCTGACACAGGCAGAATTCCAGTTCATTTTGCCGGACGATGTAAATCGGATAGCTTTTTGTAATGGTTTCAAAATACTCGGCAATGACTGCATTCGTTTCCAATGCGTAATCATCAATCACATCTCCCAGAAAGCCAAACACGCACTTTTCCGGAAGGACCAGCTGTTCCGCTCCATGATCAGGCCGGATGATTTCAGCAGAATCAAAATCATATTCAAGAATGGGAATCTCATGCTTTTGTATCATGAAAAGCCTTCTGCTCCTTGCAAATTGCAGGTAATCGTATAAAACAACAAACGGTAAACTGGGGTAGCCCCATCAAAATCCGAACTCAACGCTGACTCGGTTTCTGCAAGCTGTGACCGCAGTGCGGGGGTTGTTGTGTCCTCCTGCTCTTGCATGACAAGGATTGCGTCAATGAGCCTGTTGATCTTTTCTTCATCCATGACGCGCTGCATTTGTAATAATAGTGCATAGCGCCGGTATGGCTCTTACCGCTTTCCCCAACCATCATGCGCTCACATTTGCCACAAAAAAGCTTGTCCATGGAATTTCTCTCACCAGTGGTGAGAGTTTTTCGTTGTCACAATAAGTCTCATAAAACTGCTTCATGCGCAGATGTTCTGCGCAGAAAATCCCTTTGTTCCCGGATAATGCGCTTGCAGAAACTCAGAGAAATCGGCAACCACGCTTTTTCCCCAGCCGCCATCCTTCACTCTACCGCTGACATAGGCACCGATTTCCCAGTACATCTGGATAAGCTCTGCATTGACTACTTTCATGGCGCGGCTGCGAGCGCTGTCGATAATATGAATGACTTCATCAAACTGTCCCGGATTTCGGATTAATTCATTGCTCATGTCTTCGCCTCCCCAAGCATTTTCAGCATTGCCTCTTTCAGCTTTTCGTTCATCGGTGATTCCGGATCGAAGCACATCTCAACAAACTTCCTCAGTTCAGGGTTGTTCGCGTCAACCGGAGGTTTTGCCTCATACAACTTGCCGTGCGGATTATCGCAGCGGGCGAAGATGTAGTCCATTGAAACGTCAAAATAGTCCGCATACTTGCGCAGAAGATCGACAGTCGGCGTTGCCTGGCCATTCTCATAGCGGTTAATGCTGGACTGTGTAGAGCCGATCACATCGGCGAATTTTGATTGGGATAAACCAATGCCTTCCCGCAATGCGCGAAGACGCATACCCAGTTGTTTCATGCTGTTCAACCTCCAATTCGGGTTAAGCGTAGTATAATCAAAATCCGAGTAGATATCAACCCGGATTTTGGATGTGATGAAGATGGATTAAGTACATGAGTAGCCATAAAATTCGTTTTTGGGCTATTACAGCATTGTGTCGGGAGACTGGCGGGGACATCACAGCAGTCGGCGCATATGCCGGGCAGGCTTGCAGACAGACAACATTACACTACATTCGTAGGGCGCAGGATGAAGCTGTTCAGAAGGCAGCTGCCCGCAAAGTATTTGGATAGTACACCTGTAGTACACTTCCGAGCATGAAGAAAGCCTTCAAAACCAACAAAAACGTTGATTTTAAAGGCTTTCTTGGCATGGGGTGGACGGGGCTCGAACCCGTGACCTCCCGCGTGTGAGGCGGACGCTCTCCCGGCTGAGCTACCATCCCATCTGAACGCACCTGCCGGAAAATCGTGCGAACGAGATTATTATATACCAGACTTTCCAAAGTGCATACATATTTTTTTATTTTCTGCCATAGAGTTTTCGTGGGCCTGAAGTGAAAAAGTAACTTCCACTCCATGGGGAGCAAAGTGGAAATTACTCT
>ERZ1026898.479-NODE-479-length-24271-cov-7.809176_pt1 | contig 24271 bp, 18 predicted proteins | sample MGYA00380178_ERZ1026898 | MGnify/ENA primary metagenome ERZ1026898 (study PRJEB33269, sample SAMEA4719814) | human gut metagenome | biome: human-associated habitat; feature: organic feature; material: feces | place: Cameroon | collected 2013-10 ...
TATAGACCGAAAAGATTCCTTAAGATGATGCAGGTTATTTTTTGAAGGTTACTTATATTCGTAAAATTTAAAAAGGAAAGATATTATGGCAGCAAAAAGCAACAAAGGACAGATTGGAGTGACGACTGAGAACATATTCCCGGTCATCAAGCAGTTTCTCTATTCGGATCACGAGATTTTCCTGAGGGAGCTGGTCGCGAACGCGGTGGACGCTTCGCAGAAGATGAAGGCCATCGCCTCGAACGGTGACTTCAAGGGCGAGCTTGGTGAGCTTAAGGTGCGCGTCGAGCTTGACGAGAAGGCCAAGACGTTGAGGATCATTGATTCCGGTATCGGTATGACCGAGGAGGAGATCGACAGGTACATCAATCAGATCGCGTTCTCTTCCGCCGGTGAGTTCCTCCAGAAGTACAAGGATCAGAACATCATCGGCCATTTCGGCCTGGGCTTCTACTCGGCCTTCATGGTCGCGAAGAAAGTGACTATCGAGTCTCTTTCCTGGAAAAAGGGAGCGAGCGGGGTCATCTGGACCTGCGAAGGCAATCCTGAGTTCGAGATGGGGCCTTGCGACAAGGCTGAGAGAGGCACCGTCATCACACTTTACCTTGACGACGAGGCCGCCAAGGACTATGGCACAAAAGGCAAGATCCAGCAGCTACTGGACAAGTACTGCAAGTTCATGCCGGTTCCGGTCGTCTTCGGCAAGGAACAGGAATGGAAGGACGGCAAATATGTCGACACCGACAAGGACAATGTCATCAACAAGATTGAGCCGCTCTGGACCCGCAAGCCTTCCGAGCTGAAGGAAGAGGACTATATGAAGTTCTACAGGGATCTCTACCCGATGAAGGAGGATCCTCTGTTCTACATTCATCTGAACGTGGACTACCCGTTCAACCTCACCGGAATCCTCTACTTCCCGAAGATCAAGGACAGGATGGCGATCGAGAAGAACAACATCCAGCTTTACTGCAACCAGATGTTCGTCACGGATCACGTGGACAACATCGTCCCTGACTTCCTGACACTCCTGCACGGTGTGATAGACTCTCCGGACATTCCTCTGAACGTCTCCAGAAGCTACCTGCAGGCCGACGAGAATGTCAAGAAGATCTCGACCTACATCACCAAGAAGGTGGCCGACAGACTGGAGGAGATATTCAAGAACGAGCGTGACGCTTGGGAGAAAAAGTGGGACAACCTCAAACTGTTCATTGAATATGGCATGCTCTCCGACGAGAAGTTCTGCGAGAGGGCTCTGAAGTTCGCCCTGTTCAAGAACACGGACGGCAAGTATTTCTCTCTGGAGGACTACCGCAAGGCCATCGCCGAGAATCAGACCGACAAGGACAAGAAGGTCGTTTACCTCTATGCAACCGACACTGACGAGCAGTACGCTTTCATCGAGGCGGCGAAGAACAAAGGGTATGATGTGCTTCTGATGGACTGCGAGCTTGACTCCCACTATGTCAATCTGTTGGAGCAGAAGATCCCTGACACAAGGTTCGCCCGTGTGGATTCAGACACGATAGACAACCTCATCCCAAAGAGTGAGAAGGTCAAGCCGGAAATGGCACAGGCCGACAAGGATGACCTCAGCGCGATGTTCAAGGCCGTCCTGCCGAAGGGCAACGACTACTTCGTGGAGGCCGACAACCTTGGCGAGAACGCCGCTCCGGTGATCATCACCCGTAACGAGTTCATGAGGCGTTACCGCGAGATGAGCGCGATGGGAGGCGGAATGAACTTCTACGGGAATATGCCGGAGTCGTTCAACATCACCGTGAACCTTGAGAATCCGGTCATGGCCGGAATAGTCACCGAGGCCAAATCCAAGATCACTCCGATGCAGGAACTTCCTGCCGAGCCTGGCAAGGACGCTTCCGAGGACGAGAAGAAGAGAATCAACGACGAGCGTCAGGCCATCAAGGATGCCCATCAGGCTGTGGTTGATGAATATGCCGCCGGCAACGACATCCTCAAGCAGGTGATCGACCTCGCCCTTCTTTCCAACGGTCTGCTCAAAGGCAAGGCACTCTCCGACTTCATCGCCCGCAGCGAGAAAGTCATCGCCGACGCCTGCCGCAAATAATGATGAATGAATATGTTCGCTCCTGATATCAGGCGATAATGCCGCAGGGGTGAGGACAAGAGAAATCCCATTCCAGAATTTTTCACGTTACAAAAATTCTGGAGTGGGATTTCTCTTGTCTTGTTATGTCTCTGCCGGACACAGACCCAGCCGAGGAACATGGTCACTGAGCTTGCCGAAGAGTGACCTGTGTGTGGTGGTGTGGGGGGGTGTTGGGGTTGGGTTGTGCAGTTTTTGTGGTGGTTAATGCGTTGATTAAGAGCGGATTAATAGTCTCTCCTCTCATGTGGTGCAGATAGGAGGACACATGCTCTATTTGCTGATAATCAAAGATATATCCTCCACGACAATCGAGTGCTGGCTGTACTTTGCTGCCTGTCTCTTGCATATAACTCATACGATGAATAAGGTTGCTAGAAAGGTTGATATGTCGGATTTTAGTTGTATATTCGTCACGTTTGGTCACTTAACAAGCGTTAGAAATTTTTAAAGGTTTACTTAAGCGGAATTCAGAATTGGTCTGAGGTTCTTCTATGATTGCTGCTGATATGACTCTTCGCGTTTTATACAACTATATTCTGGTGCTTCTGGGGATCCGCAGACTGATGCCCAGGGACATTGTCAATCGTGTCGTGATCAGAGAATGTGGAGAGCCAATGGTTGGCTTGCCTGAGGAAGACATCATTGTGGCTCCGGACGTGGTGCCTTACGGAAGGGCGCAGGTCATAGAGAAACTTGCTGTTATGTCTCGGAAACTTGAGACGCTTGGCCTCAGACTCCAGATTTTTGAGCTATACCGTCCGGCCGAAAAACAGGCCGCAAGACGCAAGGATTGCCGTGCGTGGATAGTGGCTAAACACTCCGAATATTCCGATCAACAAGTAGAATCAACTCTGAACAAGATGATCGCCGGCATCGGAGGCGGCCATCAAAGCGGAGGCGCGGTCGATTTGACACTGTGTGATCGGGAAGGCCGCCCTATTGACATGGGGACCGGCTATTTGGAACATAATGACTCGACAGCGACTGACAGCAAACATATTACCTCAGAGCAGCAAAGGAACCGGCGCATCCTCCTGAACGCGATGAAACAAGCCGGATTCGTGAACTATCCTGCCGAATGGTGGCATTTCGCCTACGGCGACCGGATGTGGGCCGCCTACAAGCACAAGCGTCACGCCATTTATGGTAACGTGGCATTCACGAACCCTCATCAGGCCTATTGAGGTATTGTCACTCGGAACGTCTTTCGAAATTTATCCTCAATTTCTATTTGGTTTTAACGATTTATTTCCTAAATTTGAATTCCTGTGAAATAAACTGGGCCAATAACTGTTTGCGCTCAAATGATACCATTCGCGGCAGGCGGACAGGCGTCGGCGCGACCAATCATGAAGAGATAAATTATGAGTGATAGAATATTCCTTTTAGGCGGCCATGACCTTGAGATGCAGGCTATTCGGGAACTGCTTGATAAGTTGAGGATCCGCTATGCCGATAAAAAACTTGGTTGGGTCAACGCTCTTCTGAGCGAATACCGTGACATTCTTGATGAATATGCGGGCAAGCCAGATTGCACCATCTACGGAATCGAGTTGAAAGAGGACGTGCCGCCACCCTCCAATTATGTCAGGATTGACCATCACAATGACTTCATCGACAGACCTTCGTCCATTGAGCAGGTCCTGTCTGTCTTGAATATCACCCCGGACCGTCACCAGCTGCTGGTCGGCGCCAACGACGCAAGGTATATCCCCGGAATGCTGGCACTCGGCGCGACACGTCAGGAGGTGGATGAGATCCGCAAGGCCGACCGCAAGGCCCAAGGAGTCACGGATGAGGATGAACGTGCGGCTGAATATGCCATCGGCCACAATCTGCGTGGAGACTCTTCCGGCATATTCATAGTGAAGACATCCTCTTCGAAGTTCTCCCCGATCTGCGACCGTCTCTACCCCTACCACCGCCTTGTGATATATTCAGACACGGAACTGATGTTCTACGGCGCGGATGTCTCCAGACTCCGCTCTCTTTTCGCAGAAGACATCCTCTCTCAAAAGGTCTTCTACGGTGGCGGCGATTCCGGCTACCTCGGCACCGTCTCCGGCTCCTACACCGCCCCCGAGCTCGAATCGATGGTCGCTCGGATTAAGAAAATATTCACTGATAGTAGAGATAATATTCTGAAAAACATAATCCAAGAAGTTATGCCTGAAAACATTTTTGAGAAACCCACATCGGCGCAGACCTATAGCTATCATATCTTCTTCTTCCCATTTAAGTGGGAACTGAACGGGAAGGAGAATGCCCCTTTGTCAGAGAAGGTTGATCTGAACTCGATTCCGGTCAATCCGCATTCTTGTTGGAAGCGTGTGCCGGAGCCTCCGAATAGTGATGAAGCTGCGTCTCTTTACACTGAAAAGAATTATTATTACCCTTTTGTTCACAGGGTTATGTATGATTCCGGTTCAGACACTGACATAATAAGACATTACGAGAGGATTGAGCCGCAGCTTTCAAGAGAAGTGCGTTATCTTATAAAGATTGCAGGAAGAAATGAGCCATACGATCTTGAGGTCGAATCGATGAACCTTAATCTCTATGCCACAGGAATAGGCTTCTTGTCATTCTACCTCCGTAACACGGACAAGAAGCAATCTTCTTTGGATGATGTCTTGAGAATCAACCAGTACGGTCGGCGTATCATGCCCCCGTTCTATGCTGACATTCAAGGACGCAGTCAGATAGGTGAATGGCTCAGGATAGAAGGTCTAAGCTCGGAATATGGCTATGAAGAGACCTTTGGGAGCTATACTCCTAAAGACTACTGGAAGCCGGCGTGCTTTATCACCAGGTTGATTTCTGAATTGTCGTCAGACATACGCCCTGAACCGGTGATCGATGATCGTATGTTTGTGATGTCTTGGTACAAGAATGATGAGCTGTCAAAAGATTTCGCAAGTAATCAGGATGCTTACTGTAACCCCAACTCAGGTTTCTCTTCTTCTTGGTACAAGTACTTGTTTGTGGACGTGGGAGATGAAACCTGTCAGGATGGCGAGATGAAAACAGCCTTGTTAAAGCGACACACTTACTTGCGTTGGCGTAAATACTACTCGCTGTATGGAGTCAGCAGATATTCATTTGTGTTGTTGACAAACTCAACGGCACCGCCGTATCTGACTGATTATTTTGAGACCATCTACGCCAGGATGGTGGAACTCGTCATCGTCCAGAGGGCGTCGATGCTGAGATTCTCCAAAGAGGTCTCTGACTTGTGTTCAATGAAGAATCTGAAGGTCGAGGAGTTGTCCGGAAGGGCAGGCTCGTTGTACAAAGAATATATCCGATTCATCAATCAAGTGAACTTCCGTGAAGTGTCCGCTCAGGATCAGGGGATTGAGCTTTACACTATGCTTCGGTCCTGTCTGCAATTGGAGGAAAACATCAGAGACCTCGATGACGAGATTGGGGAATTGCATCAGTACGTCCAGTTGGCGGAAGAGCGTGAGCGAAACGAGAAGGCGACCTTGCTGAATTACATGGCGGCTATTCTTCTCCCTGTTTCGATCGTGACAGGATTCTGGGGCATGAATAAGATGAATGATGTGTTGGATGATAATAATGGTTTGATATGGCAAGTAGTCATCGCCTTGATAGGTGTGGCCTTCGCTGTCGGCCTTGTAAAATATAAAAAGAAAAAATGATGAACAGTAAATTGTTTGGATGCTTTCTGACGGTTGTCGTTGGCATCGTGACGCTTGTTTGCTTTGATGCAAGTGAATTATTGAAGGAACACACGTGTCTTGTGGGCTGGGCATTTGCCGTCTTGATCCTGTTTTTGCTTCTGGCGATGCTATGCGATGTCGTGACCGATCGAGCAAGACAACGCATCAAAAAACTTGAAGATGACAATAAGGCTTTGACGGACAAAAACCTCTGTTTGGAGGAACTATGCAAGGAATCTTCGAGGACAAAGAGATGTTTTGATAATTTCAAAGCCGAAGTGGAGCTCTTTGACAAAATCTGGAAAGGTTCGAACGAAAAGCAGGAAGACATGGATTCCTCAAAGTTGTCCGAATACTTTGCCCATTGGGTAAAGGACTTCAAGACCTTCGACGAACTCTACAAGGCGAATTGCGGTGGACAAATGAAAAAACAGGCATCTAAAGACAATCATTCAGAACAATAGCCCATACATTATTATATGTGTTTTGAGGATATACTTAAGCGGTTGTATTACCACAAGTTGAACATACAGTTCTACCCTGAGGATGATATTTATATGCCATTTTGGGGTGGAGCTGTTTGGCGCAATCGTTTCCTTTATTTTGCGGAGAAGGTCTTTGACGATGATGGCGTGTCTCTCTTGGAGCATATTGACTCGCTGACTATAGGCGACTCACATCCTTTTTACAATCAGTTTAAAGGAGGCTTTCCTAAAGGATTTCTTTTTGACTGTAGTGAGTTTTCTTGTCCTGGTGGTCATTTGTCTCTTTACCGAAGACAGGTGTATGGCTTTTCACTCATTCTGATAGGAAAATGTTCGGTTTGGCTGCCATTGTTTGTCAAAGCGTTAAGATTGATGTTCATGGATGGTGTCGGAGAACCGAAGGCAAGGCTGAACCTTATTGATATTGAGGAAGACGGAAGTGATGTCTTGTGTGGAAGGAGTTGGGACTACGGTGCTCCGAAGTCCCCCATACATTTCACTAATGTCATGTCCGCAAGTCAAAAGACCTTGTCTCTGCATCTCATAACTCCGGTCAGGTTGACTAATTGTCTCGGGAAAGGCTGTTCGAGTGATGGCCACCAAGGCAGACTGAATAACTTTCCGTCTCTGTATCAAATGATGAGATCTGTGGCTTTCCGGCTTTTGACTTTGTGTATGCTTTATACTGAAGAGTCTGTCTTTATGGATTGGAAGGAATTGGATGATTGCGTCGAGGAGTTTGTCAAGGACACAAAGAAGGCTTTTTTGCTTTCGGCGAATATTAGTTGGGAAACTGTAAGAAGTACCCCTAAAAAAGGTTCGGACAAAGTCTATGTTATGAATGGGTATTGTGGGAAACTCGTGTTCGGTAATGTTGAATCACGCTATTATCCTGTACTGGAATTCGCATCCTGCCTCGGAGTGGGCAATGACATTAGTTATGGGTTAGGAATGTATGAGATAGGAATATAAAGGAGGTAGTAACTATGTGTGAATCAAATAAATTCTCCAGAGTTTATCATCTGAAGCAGGTGACACCTATGTGGCATTTTCAATCTTATGAAAAAGGTTGTTGTCTTTGTGCCTCGGAAGTAAAACCGAAACTGGATAAATTCTTAAGCAAAAAAGGACTGATGTTTAATGGTAATGGAAACGTTGACCAAAAGAGTTTTGACTATAAACTTTCATTTGTGGCTCCGGATGAGAATCCTGTATTGGACAACTTCAAGTCACCCCTTTTCTTTGGAAATACAAGAAATAAGAATGATGACTCAAGAAACGATAAGCAGGCGGTCTTCTATAAAAATGAGATCATAGTAAAGATTTTCTCTTTTAACAATCTAGTCCTGAATGAAATAGATAAGAATATCCGTGAGTTCTTCCTTACAACATCCTTTGGTACAAGGCAGGACAAAGGATTTGGATGTTTTGTCATTTCGGACAGTACATCTGACACACGGAGTGATTCCACGATTCTTGAAGAAGTCGCGAGCTACGTCTTTAAGGTACAATTGGCTGAAACTTCTGTTGCTGATAAAAATGATTGGGAAGAGAGGACGTTTTACAAATTATTCAACTACATTCTTTATTTCCATAAGATGATCAGAAGTGGCGTTAATGAGCCAAAGTATAAAAAGGAAGGTAAGGAGTATGTTTTAGATGAATACGGGAAGAAAGTACTGGATGAAAAGAGAACGTTCTATTATAAGTCATTTATGTATCATTATGCTAAGAGTTTAGGTGAAACGTGGGACAAACCGGTGATAAGACACAATTTTGAATTATTCAATGATAAATACAAAAGAATATGTGTGAGTCGGAATATTAATGAGGAAAGGTATAAGTCATCTAAGATTCTGTTTCGGGATGCCTTAGGGCTGGCTACGGATCAATCTTGGACTAAGTATAAATCCATGGATTCTGATAGAAAGTTCAGAGTTGATCAGATTAAGATTCGCGGTCAGAAAAGGATTGGGAATTCGGATGGCTACGACTCTGTTGATCGGTTTAAGTCCCCTATTTTATATAGACCATATCTTAATTTGGAAAATAGTGTCAATAAGGTTTATTTAATCCTGGACCAAGATAGTTTGGAAAAGTTTAAGGAAGATTCTTCATTCGTTGTATCAAAGGAACCTGATAAAGACTGTTATGCCAAAAAGACTTATTCTCCTTTGTCTGATATGATAATCTATAAAGATTTCAATTTGGAGAATTATCTGGACTTTGTGAAGGATTATTGTGATAAAGTGCGGAAAGAAGGAGGAAGGCTTTCTGGAAAGGATAATGTTAATTATATAATAGAGAGTATTTTCGGTAGAGGTGGCACATTTGAGAAGATAGATAAACGACAGAAAAAAGATGGCGAATAACACATACATAGCAATTACTTTAGGACCACTGACCAGAATAATGTCGTACACAAAAAGTATGAAGTCGTTCTGGGCGGCAAGCTACTTTATGTCTTTCATGGCAAAGAACATTATCAGGTATTTTTATTGTGAGCGCAGAACTTTTCTCAAACCACTTATGGAGCCTGGTGTGACGGATGTGATGTGGGAGACGCAAGATGGTGTTGGACGATTCCCTGACCAGTACATTTTCGAGGCTCAAAAAGGAGATTTCGAGAGACTGATCGAATTGAAAAACTCTGTGTTTGAATCTGTGTCGGACGACATCTGCTCTGTGCTGAACGAACGCAATAAGTGCAAGGTGTCTGAGTATCTGTCTCAACGTATAAAAGTATATGCTTTTGAAAAGGATTTCGATAAAGGAAGTGCTACAGACATAATTGATACCTGTCAACGGATTTTATCTGTTATGGAGTGTGAGGACATCTACCAAGAATCCGAGACACGCAACTATCTCTATGACTATTTTGCCGACATTGATAAAAGTAAGTTATTGATGACTGATGCGTTCGGAGGAACGCTTCCTACAAGTGACAATCGCTTGTTTCCTACGGTGATTGAATTCTCCGCTCAGGAAATGAAGAAAAGCGGACTTAAACAGAGCTGGTTCTCAGATGATAAGTTCATTGCGGGAATTCGTCCTGCATATAAATATATCGCTTATGTCTCGGCAGATGGCGACAATGTGGGTAAAGCGATTTCTAAGTTGGGCGTTTCAATGAGTAAGGCATTGCTTTATTTCAATACTGTCTTGAATGAGAAAATAAGCAATGACGGCGGACGTGTTATTTATGCGGGGGGAGATGATATCCTTTTCTTATGTCCAGTAAGTTCTGTATTCAAGATAATCCTGACTATTGATAGTGTATTTGCCGATGCGATCTGTGGATTAGAGTTTAAAGAGAATGATTTGCCTTTTCCTTCGTTGTCGTACGGAGTGTCTATCTCTTATTATAAACACCCGATGGGTGAATCCATGTTGTTGTCGTCAAGCCTTCTTGATGAAGCCAAGAAAGTTGATGGAAAGAATGCGATTGTGTGGAATCTCAGGAAGCATAGCGGTCAATCAGTGAAGGCGGTGATCAGAAAATCTGACAGTAATTCATACGAGAAAGCGCGGGGGATTATTGATAACCATGTTAAGAGCAAAGGAGCCACTGATGGTGAGGATGTGGAGTTCCTGCATTCTTTGGGGCACTACCTTACGCTGCACAAACCGATTATAGAGTCAATAATCAAAGGCAACATTGTGGATGGAGAGTCCATGCATTCTCAGCTGAGTAATTATATTAATTCAACATTTGAGGATGACGCACATGCCCAAAATAAGAATCAGATTGGAGATTGCATAAAGTTTTTGTGCTTGACTGCCGAGCAAAATGATTCAATAAGCGCTTTGTGCTCCATCCTTCGCTATATCGAATTAATCATCAGTAAATAATGACCGCTATGAAATCATATCTTGTTACACTTGAGCCACTTGGAGATTATTTCTTTGGTGGAGAAGTGACGTTCGGAGATGCTCGGACACAGAACTATCTTGTCAGATCCAATGAGCTGCCTCAACAGTCGGCTCTGATGGGACTTATACGGTATAAGATACTGGAGAACAACAATCTTCTTTCCTATGACGCTGAAGATCAAAGTACCAATAAATTGGTGACGGATCTGATTGGAGAGAAGGGTATTGATATTGATAATCCGGCAACATCTTATGGCGTGATCAAAGGAATCTCACCAGTCTTTTTGACAGACGGCAAAAAATACTATACACCGACACCTCTCGACCATAAAATCAAGGAGGACAAAAATGACTGTAATTGTCCGGTAAGAGAAGGTGATTATAACGTGTCGTTCGGCGTTTCGAGGTGTTATTGGGGAAAAGGAATAAAGGAATGTGTTCCTGAAATTGAGAACTACGATCAAAAGAACTATTGCTCGTATAAATACTGGAGCGATGACAAAGGTGTTGTCTTAAAAGACAGCCCGTTCGTTTATCGGGAACAGGTAGGGATCACAAAGAATGATAATTCATCGGATGGAAAGGACGCATTCTTTAAGCAGACTCTCATCTCGTTAAATGATGGAATGAAGTTCGCTTTTTCCGTATCCATAGATGTCGAAAAACTTCAGTCAAAGAGTAAATCATTATTATCAGGTTCTTCTATGGTGTTTTTTGGAGGAAACAGATCCATTTTTCGAATGGAAATAGAAGAGAAGTCCGTTGATTGGAGTAATATTTTTGGAGATCTTCATAAGGATGGACGTTTGCTTTGCCTTGGCGACGCCTTGCTGTCTGGCGACATTAGGGCGGACAGTGACTTTATATGGGGTATGAGCAAGCCGTGGCGTTTTATGAAAAATTCTGTAAGCGAAAAACATAGTTGGGGCAAACCCTCAAAAACTAATATTTACCACCTTCAAAGCCGGGGAAGTGTGATCTTCGGGAAGACGGAATATCTCGATGATTTAAAGAAATCATCTTTGGGTCTTAATATTATCGGACTCAATTACTTTGTTTAATAGAAAAACTATAGTCAGTATGAAAGCATATCGTGTTAACATTGAGTTGATAACCAATCTTCAAGTCGGGAATGGAGAAGCTAATTTTGGTGTCATAGACAATCTCATTCAGAGGGATGCCGCAACTGGTTTTCCTTGCGTCAATGCTTCAAGTTTGAAAGGGGCGTTGCGTGAGCATTGCAATAAATATATGAACCCTAGGTCTGTAGAAGCTTTGTTTGGAAGTGGGCCGAATAGCAGTTCACAGTCTGCTGGCATCTTGAAGTTCTTGGACGCGTGTCTTGTCAGCATGCCGATAAGGTGTGGCAAGAAGCCATATATAATGGGGACATGCCCGTCTCTGATAAATGATTATCTTGATAGACTTGAACTTTGCGGCATAGTTGAGCCAAAGGCCGGAAACATTCGTGAAGTGCTAGGTCACGTTAAAGAAAAACCTGTTTGCTTTGATGAAGAAATCAGTTCTTGTTATCTTGAAGACGTGGGGTGCGCTGAGAAGATAGACATTAAAATCGGTGATGAGACAAGATGCGCTTTAGTGGAGTTGTTGGGCAATGATTTTGTGATATTTCCGGATGAATCTTTTTCAAAATTATGTGATGATGAGCATCTGCCGGTGATTGCGCGTAATTGTCTTCAGGAAAACAAAAAGAATCTTTGGTATGAACAGGTTCTGCCTCGTTTCAGCAGACTGTCCTTTGTCACTGTTTTTGATTCTGGAAATGATGAACTGAAGCGACTGTTTTTTTGCGTGTTAGAAGATTGTGGATTAGTCCAGATTGGCGCGAACGCCACTGTCGGTTATGGTTTTTGTAAATTGACTCCTAAATATTCCAAGTAATAATGAAGATCGATGTTGAATGGGTGAAAGCGGCGGCAAATGCTCTGACTGATAGTAAGTATCCGATTGTCATCAAAGGAAAATACCCGCAAGCCTTTAAAGGATACATATCGTCTTTAGGTGGTGCTATTGCCCAATTTGGCCTTGTTCCGGCACTGTCTATTCTAGAAACAGATAATGTGAATGCTCAAAGTGATAATACCGATAATTCTGATGACGGCAATGAGAATTCCTCGACTTGTGGTGCTGACAATAATAGGGCGTATCTGATTTATGCCATAATACAGATCTTGAGGGACCGTGGTATTCTTGACTTGAAATCGGGCCTTTCTTTGGTAGGGGAGATACGTAAGCATCAGAGTCGTGGACTTCATGATGGGGTTCTTAAGTCATTGGTCGCACTAAAATTGGCAATAAGAAGGTTTGAGGACTCTGAGAAAGAGGTGAGAAAAGGGAAGATTAAAGAAATGATTCAGGAGGATTTGATTTTTGATGAAGATTTAAAATATGAAGGAAGTAACATCGGTTGGCTCTATTACAGACATCTGTATGATGGTGTGGATAAGAAACGGATTCCTGAAAAAACGCTGAAAGATAAGATTGACCAAATGTTAAGATTCAAGCTGGACTCCTATTCCAAAGTCGTTCCGGAGACTTATAGTGCTGTGATGGCTAATGAATTCCAGTCTTTTAGTTTAAGGACTATATATCCAGGTTTGCTTATAGGGTCAGGGCTGAGCCACGGTATCAAGAGCAAAGAGGACATTAAAATCGGCTTTGCCTTTGACCACACCACAGGGTTGCCTTATATCCCTGGTTCATCTATTAAGGGCGTTCTTGAGACCATGTTCCCGAAGGAAAAGGACGATAAATATAAGTGCAAGATGGAATATATTCGTGGTATTCTTAAGGATGTTCTTGAAGGAGCGGACGTTGAAGATGAAGGCGTGGACTCTCTTACCGAGCGGATATTCAGTGATTCTGGTGATGGCGTGGTTTTTATGGATGCATTTCCAAAATGTGATGAGGGCAAAGGCGAGCATAAATTTTTAGGAGATGACTTCATTACGCCTCATAAGAATCCGTTTAAGAGTCCTATCCCTATTCGTTTCCTGAAAGTCAGAGAAGGAGTGACATTCGACTTCTATTTCAAGTTTCCGAACAAGTTGTCCTGCCGGTTTGATAATGAGGTTTTGCTGAAGCTTTTCAAACGTATCATACTTGACATCGGTCTCGGAGCCAAGACAAATGTCGGATATGGGCGTTTTGAAGAGGTAAGGAATCAATCATAAAGATCGACACGTTTATGGAGACTTTGTTTCGGAAGCTTTGTCAGACACGAACCTTGCTGCTTGCGTGGAAAACCGTCAAGCAGAAAGGCTCTTCCGGCGGTGTTGATGGGGTCTCCATAGATGAATACGATCAGGACATAGGCTCGCACATCACACAAATTCAGAATGAATTGAAATCAGGAGACTGGAAACTGTGCAAAAATAATGAGGATGCGGAACTACTGCTCAAAACTTGCTCTGACTATTTGCAAAACAGGTTGCTGTTAAGGCTTAACGATCCCGTGATTGGCGAGACAAAGAATGGCTTTGAATTCCTTGGTGTACGCTTGACCAACACTTCGATTTCCATCTCTAAGGAAAAGCAAACTAAACTTGAGATGCGTATCCGGGAATTGTCATGGGAGGAAAATTCTTTCTCTAAAGAAGGACTTAAGTCATTGGATGGCATACATAATTACTATGCCCCTCTTCTTCCTGATTACTATCTTACTTTGTTTGACAATATATTGCTTGGGCGTCTGGAGGAAATAATCAGATCAGATTGGAAGGTGATCAAGAACAAGGCGACTCTTTGCATGGCACTCAAGCAAATATGTTTCTTCTCGGAAAAGAACATTATGCTGAACGGACAGCTAAAGGGGGATCTGGTGAGTCTGTTCCTTGGCGAGAAATCAAGAGAGGCTTCTAAATCTGCTGATGAGAAAAACAGGAAACTGATTAAATCCAGAAAAGCCGAGTATAGAAGAAAGGAGAATGCCGCTACAGAGTTAGTGATTGGCACATACGGTACATACATAGGGGTTACATCATCAGGAATATCTTTGAAAGTGTTCGGTAAGAAACAGGCGGATATTCCTCCTACACAGAATTTGAAGCATATTACTGTCATCTCCAATGGCGTGAGTATCTCAAGCAATGCTGTGGGATATTGTATGGATAACCAGATAGCGGTGGATTTCTTCTCTCCGACAGGGCAACATCAAGGCAGCATATTGTCCAATGCATTTATGTCTTGCTCACATTGGCATAGGCAAGTTATGATGAGCCGGATCAAGCGTTGCGAACTTGCCAAGAAAATCATATCCGGAAAACTGAAGAATCAATTGAATCTTGTCAAGTACTTTCATAAGTACCATAAGAAGCAGAATATGAATCTTAATGAGACATTTGATTCTTTTTCTATGAAGATACAGGAAAACTTGACTAATCTCAAAAATTATAGGTTGACTGATGAGAATGAAGATTATAAGGAAAAGATAATGTCGTTTGAGGCTGTTGGCGCGGCTGCTTATTGGGATTACCTAAAGGACCTTCTTATAGATGATGATATTAGCTTTCTCAGGAGGGAGCGCAAAGGTGCCACAGATCTTTTTAATTGTATGCTGAATTATGGATATTCAATCCTTTACGCAAGAATTTGGCAGTCTGTGCTGCAAAGAAGGTTGAATCCATCAGAAGGAGTGATCCACACATCTCGTAATGGTAGTCCGGCATTTGTGTATGATGTTATTGAAATGTTTCGTTGTCAGGCGGTTGATAGGGTCGTTATTTCTTTGGTCCAGAAGAAAGAGTCGCTTTCAATAGATAACGGGAGACTATCTGATGAGACGAAAAAACTCTTGGTCGCTAATATAGTTGAAAGGTTGAATAGATATGAAATGTATAGAGGGAGGGAATGTCGTCTGTGTGATATCATAAGTCTTCAGGTGCGAGATATCGGGGATTATATAAGTTCGGATTCGACTTACCGCCCCTATGTGGCAAAATGGTAATGAATATGAGGGCGAAGAAAATTTTTTGTGTCGTCGCTTATGACATATCAGATGACAAAAGAAGATACAAAGTCGCAAAGATTCTAACAAGGCATGGAAAAAGAATCAACAATAGTGTTTTTGAATGTATGTTCACCGATGCCCAGTTTAAGAAGACAGAGGAGCAGCTAGCAAAACTAATTGATAGAGATGATGATAGCGTTGTCTATTATCCGATTTGTGTGGATTGCTTCACAAAGGCTGTCTATCAGCCGGAAAGGCGTTCGAATGACAGACTTGTCATGGTCTTATGACTGGGCTTGTTGTCTTTGATTTCTTTTTGCGTTCTTTGACATACTGACGATTAATAAAGGAGAGGTTCTTCTCTGAATTATCTTGCGAAAATTTCATTTGGATGATATGGCTTGATAATAAAGAGTTTATGCCATTGTTCGGATGATTTGTGTTCAGAAATTATATCGAAAATCGGCAGTTTTCGGATTCCTTCGTTTCTTTTGCGAACATTTCTTTCTGGCGGTTTTGTATTGGGCTGATAATCAGTTGATATGTACTGCGGCTTGATGGGGTATTTCGCAAATCCTTGAATATGAAGATATCAAAGAATCACTTGCGAAAACTTTTTCAAGATTATTTATTTGAAAGATAATATGTTCTGGGTTGGTCAGATTCGATTTTTCTTGTTTATGAAGAAAATATTTGATACTTTTGCGAAAGAATTATGGCAAAGTTGAGGATCGATTGAATTACACTGAGATAGTGTGTATAGGAATCAAAACGAAAGATCATTCTGACTTCATGAATGAATTGAATTTGAGAATGATCCTCTGGTCTACTGCGGAAGCGGTACTGAGACATTTCACAAAACTTTTTCATATTATAATCTTGATCCTCTGGTCTACTGCGGAAGCGGTACTGAGACAAACACAATAATTATTAATGAATATGTTTTGATCCTCTGGTCTACTGCGGAAGCGGTACTGAGACCTTTATTCTAACTTCTTGCATCATAAGAATAAAAGATCCTCTGGTCTACTGCGGAAGCGGTACTGAGACATTCATAATATTTAAAAAATTTGGTTTCCGATCCTCTGGTCTACTGCGGAAGCGGTACTGAGACGGCTCATATTTTTGTGTGCCATATTTTTAATTGTGATCCTCTGGTCTACTGCGGAAGCGGTACTGAGACCATATGGCGACTTTGAGAAATGTTTTATTATTCGATCCTCTGGTCTACTGCGGAAGCGGTACTGAGACAAGCTTTGCCGAGGGTGTCCCAGTTATCAACACCTTGTACGGTAAGGGCATTCCTGCATCGCTCAGAGATAATTTCTCCACCACGGTTCCTGCCTTCGAGGCAGACTGGAAAGCGAGTCTGGATAAGTTCAAAAGATAAATCTATATTATCTTGACAAATGATTGGCTTTTTTTGCGGGAGTGTCGGGACGAGCATCATCCTTTAGGAATATTTGCGTAAGTTTGTGGAAAATACTGATTAACAGTCAACATTTTAACCACAATGAAACCACGTAGAATCATTTTGCTCGCGCTTGCTTTCATCGCCATCACAGGGTGTTGCGGCCAAGATTGGAAACAGAACTCTGACGGAATCACTGTCCGGGTGGCCGACAGGAAGGCTGACGGGCCGGCGTTGGTCAGGCTTCAAGTTAAAGGCGACAATCTTGTAAGAGTCACCGCCACACCTGAGACTCGGTTCGCGGACAGGAAAAGTCTCATCATTGTTCCTTCGGAGGCCAAACCTGAATTCACCGTGATCTCCACGGACAGCACGGTCTCTGTCGTCACTTCTTCCGTGACGGCTTCTGTCAGGTTCAAGGACGGGACAGTCAGCTTCGCGGACAGAAACGGAGTGAAAATTCTTGACGGCAACACGATGTCCTTCACCCTGATAACCGTCGAGGGCAGGAATGAATATTCCTCGCTCTTCACGTTCGATTCCCCGGAGGACGAGGCGTTTTACGGCCTTGGCCAGCATCAGTCTTTGGAATTCAACCACAAGGGAGGCGACGAGGAACTGTTCCAGTACAACACGAAAGTCTCGATCCCGTTCGTGGTCAGCAACAGGGGTTATGGTGTGCTCGTGGACAACTATTCACTGAGCCGTTGGGGCAATCCGAAGCCTTACATGCAGTTGAACAAAGCTTTCAAACTGTACGGAAAGGACGGCGCGGAGGGCGGTCTGACAGGGACTTACACCCCGGCTACGGGCAATCCCCTCGTGAGGCGGGAGGATTCCCTGTACTATGAGAACGAGTGGGTCATCGCCAATCTTCCGAAGATGCCGCTCAAAGGCGCGGACGTGACCTATGAGGGCTTCATCGAGGCTCCGCAGGATGCTGAATGTCATTTCATACTTTACTACGCTGGTTTCCAGAGTGTTACCATAGGCGGCAAGGAGGTCGTCTCCGAGCGCTGGAGACCGGCTTGGAATCCGAATTCCTACAAGTTCACGGTCAGCCTTAAGAAAGGCGAGAAAACTCCGGTCAGCGTTCGGTGGAGACCAGACGGTGATGTGTCTTACATAGGCCTCAGGGTGGCGGAGCCGAGGACAGAAACCGAACAGAGCCGCTTCTCGTTCTGGTCAGAGATGAGTCCGGAGCTGGACTACTACTACATCGCCGGAAGCGACATGGATGAGGTGATCTCCGGCTACAGGACCCTCACCGGAAAGGCTCAGGTGATGCCGAAGTGGGCTCTCGGATTCTGGCAGAGCCGCGAGCGCTACAGCACGCAGGATGATCTTGTCGGCACGCTTGCCGAACTTAGGCGCAGGAATATCCCCGTGGACAACATCGTCCAGGACTGGCAGTACTGGAAGGATGACCAGTGGGGGAGCCATGAGTTTGACCCTGACCGCTACCCGGATCCAGAGAAGATGCTCGATGACGTGCATGCCATGCACGGTCGTTTCATGATCAGCGTCTGGCCGAAATTCTACGTCAACACTGATCATTATCAAGAGCTTAAGAAAGCCGGTTATGTCTATCCGCTCGCCGAGAAGGACAGCCTCAAGGACTGGCTCGGCCACGTGGAGTCGTTCTACGACGCCTATTCCGAGGGGGGACGTAAGATGTTCTGGAAGCAGATGGACGAGAGCCTTTACTCAAAGTACGGCCGCAAGATTGATTCATGGTGGATGGACGCCAGCGAGCCGAACCTGCGAGACTGTCTGCCGATGGACTACCAGAAGGCTCTGACGACCCCAACCGCCCTCGGACCTTCCACTGAATATCTCAACGCCTACGCCCTTGTCAACGCTGACGCCATCTATAACGGCCAGCGTGGAATCGATCCGGACAAGAGGGTGTTCCTGCTCACAAGAAGCGGCTTCGCCGGTCTGCAAAGATATTCCACATCCACCTGGAGCGGCGACATCGGTACCTGTTGGAACGACATGCGCGCCCAGATGGCCGCGGGACTGAACTTCTCGATGAGCGGTGTGCCGTTCTGGGGAATGGACATCGGCGGATTCAGCGTGATGGACAAGTTCATGGCCGCGGTCTCCACCTTTGACAACACCGGCAAGGTCACCCCTGACCTAGACGAATGGCGTGAACTCCAGACCCGCTGGCACCAGTTCGGCACCTTCGTGCCGCTGTTCCGCACCCACGGACAATGGCCGAGAAGAGAGATCTGGAATATAGCCCCGGAGGGTACGCCGACATATTCAACCATCCTCTATTACATGAAGTTGCGTTACCGTCTGATGCCGTATCTCTATTCATTGGCCGGAGCCGTGCATTTTGAGGACTACACCATGCTCCGCGGCCTTCCGATGGACTTCCCGACCGACCGCAATGTGGCAGACATCAGCGACCAGTGGATGTTGGGTCCGGCCCTGATGCCTTGCCCTGTCTCTGAATATAAGTCCCGCTCCCGCAGCGTCTATTTCCCTCAGTGCGAGGGTTGGTACGATTTCTACACCGGCAGGTTCATCACGGGAGGGCAGACTCTTACTGTCGAGGCTCCTTATGAATATATTCCTTTGTACGTCCGCGCGGGCTCGATCATTCCGTTCGGCCCTGGGATCCAGTGGTCCGACGAGAAACCGGCCGATGTGATTGACCTTTACGTCTATGCCGGCAAGAACGGCTCGTTCACCCTCTACGAAGACGAGAACACAAATTACAACTACGAGAAAGGAGCATATTCCACAATCTCATTTGAATATGACGATGCCTCCAAGACTCTCACCATCGGTGACCGAAAAGGTGAGTTCCCAGGCATGTTGACTGACCGCCGTTTCAACATCGTGCATGTCACACCGGAAAACTCTTTAGCCTACCCGAAGAACGCCAAGGGTGTCGAGGTTGACTATCACGGTGATTCTGTGACTGTAAATTTGTAACGAAGAGGCTGCCTCCGGCCGGCCGCTGAGCCTGTCGAGTGTCCTCTTTGGTAACAATATCCCGCATGTCCGTTGCCGCAGAACTCCACTTAGTAACATGAAAAAAATAAGTTGCCTCAGATTAAGAGAATATTTTCGAGGATAGATCTATTTTCGAAGAAGGAGTGTGCCGGTGGCACATGACTGATGAGAAAAGAGATCTAGACCGAAAAGATTCCTTAAGATGATGCAGGTTATTTTTTGAAGGTTACTCATCCCTCTGCGGCAACATTTTCGTGCATATTCGTTCCCAAGGAGAGCAATAGCGTTTGTGGGCAAGTTCATTGCTCGTAGATGAATATCTTTTGCTATTTTTGCATCGTAAATGGGACAATTCGTGATCAGGGCGCTGAATGCGGCCGGACATATTACGGCTCAGCCGATGCGCGGAATGATCAGGGAGGACTGGTCGTTTATCTATCTTATTTCCGGAGAGGTGCTTACGGATGTTGAAGGGAATCCTTACCTGCTGCGGGGGCAGGATTGCGCATTGATTCCGCCGCAGTTGGCATATTCAGTGAAATATTTCAAGGATTCCATCGGGTATATGGGAGCGTTCTCTTCCAGACTGCTGCGTAATTCCGCGCATAGGGTGCTGAGACTCCGTACTCCAAGTGTGATGACTATCCCGATGGAGGACAAGGTGTTCTTCGACGAGCTTCTGATCAGAATGAGCAGATTCTCAGAGGATTTTCCTACTGTACAGGGACTGCTTGAGGTTTTGCTTGGGCAATTTGACAGCGCCATCCCTCAAAACAACGGAACGGCGTCGGTCAGATTAAGCTCCGCCTATCTTGGCCGGGTATTTGACACCTCGCGTCCGTTCAGCGGAGTGTCCGGCTATGCCGGGGAACTTGGTGTCACGCCGAATCACCTGAATCGTGTGGTGAAATCCGAGACAGGACGCAGTGCCGGAGAATGGATCGAAAACGCAAGACTCACGCTGGCCAGAACCCTTCTGCACGATCCGGACATCCCAATTTCGGAAGTGTCCTACAGACTCGGTTTCGAGGATCCCGCCTACTTCTCACGTTTCTTCAGAAAACTGGTCGGGATGTCACCGACTGACTTCAGAGGCATGTAAGCTGTCTTTTTTAAGAGGGGCGTTCCGGTACCGGCAGGCCATGGCGACCCCCACGCTTCGCGCGCCCTATCCGGGTGAATGGCCGCCATAACCTTCCGGCTCCGGAGAGGTAAGCTCATTGCATAAAAAGTCCAAATCCAAATCACATATTCATAAGTCTCCATGGCTTTGGCTGGAGTATTTTTGCACTCGTTATGCTTACAGCCCTTGCGACATCATTGCTGATGGTACTTCAGCCTGTTCCTCAAGTGAGAGACACGATCTCCGGTTCGGTCGTGACCTCTTCTGTGAAGCGCGAGAGCTTCTTCTCTGACATTCCCGGAGTCTCCACTTTCCTGATGAGAAGAATCGAGGAACGCGGCATCGCATCCCCAAAGAACCTGTCTGCGGTAGTGCCGGGATTGAATATTCCCGATTATGGAACCTCAATGACCTCAACCATCTACGTCAGAGGCCTCGGATCCCGGATGGACAACCCGGTCATCGGACTCTATGTGGACGACGTGCCGATTATAGATAAGAACTGCTATGACTTTTCGTTTACGGACATCCGCAGGATAGATTTTCTGCATGGCCCACAAGGAACCCTCTACGGGCGCAATTCGATGCTCGGAGTACTTTCCGTCGAAACATTGTCTCCGACTGCATACCAAGGTACAAGAGGGATCATTGAATATGGCAGTGCTTCAACCTTGTCCGCGAAACTCTCGGCATACAAGGGACGGTTCGGGCTCACCGCCGCCTACGGACATACCGACGGATTCTTCATCAATGAATATGACGGATCCAACTGTGGCCTTTCGGACTCATTCTCGGCTCGTGCGAGATTCGTCGGCGGAGTCGGCAAGGCCTCCTTGGATAACATCTTGACAGTCTCGTACATAGACCAGACCGGTTATCCGTATCGAAAATTGATGGCAGGAGAACTCCTCCCGGTGGATTACAACGACAAAAGCGGCTATCGTCGCTTCTTTCTTATGGACGGATTCCGTCTCAAAACCGAATGGCGCAACTGGAAAATCAGTTCTGTCACAAGTTTTCAGACTCTTTTCGATTCCATGGACATGGACCAGGATTTTACACCGAAGTCAATGTTCACCTTGAATCAAATACAGGAGCAAGTTTCTTTCACTCAAGAGTTTATCTTTAAGCCCAAGACGCATGCAGTTTGGTGGGACAGCCAGACCGGACTGTTCGCGATGATGAAGCTGAACAAGATGTCCGCTCCAGTGCGTTTCCTGAAGGACGGTATAAAGTCGTTGATTCTGGACAACGCCAATTCCGGAATACCGCAGGAACTGGGACGACTGAATATTCAAGAAGAGAATTTCTTGATTTACAGTGATTTCGACATCGCTCTTGGCAATGTGGCCGCCTACCACGAGTCTTATTTCAATATCGGCCGTTGGACGTTCACGGCTGGATTGAGGCTTGACTTTGAGGCCAGCCGGATGCGCTATGATTCCGGCTCGGACATTCATTTCATTGTTTCGCCTGCGATGTCTGAATATATTCCTTTCAGCACAAAGGTTGACGGGACGGAAACGGTTCGTTATGCCCAATTGCAGCCAAAGCTGTCGGTCTCGTACGACGCCACGTCCGAGCGTATGCGGTCCAAAGGTTTGAATATGTCTTTACTCGCCTCCGTCTCAGAAGGTTACAGATCGGGTGGATTCAACACTCAGATTTTCTCGGATGTCCTCCAGCGGAAAATGATGCTTGGGATGATGGAGTCGCTCGGTGTGCATCTTGACGGTAAAGGCGACCTCTCGACCGATGGCTTGACCTACAAGCCGGAGAACTGTCTGAACTATGAGATCGGCGGAAAATTCCGTATGAGGTCAGCCGGACATATTCTTGAATCCTTTTTTACCGCTTACCGTGTTGATTGCCGCAACCAGCAGATGACTGTCTTCCCTTACGGGAACGGAACCGGGCGTATGATGGCCAACGCAGGCAGATCCCGCAGCCTTGGGGTTGAGGCGGAAGCTTCGTGGATGTGGAAAGGCCTCTCCGTCTCGTTCGCCGGAAGCCTGATGGACGCCCGTTTTGTGGACTATGATGACGGACGCAACGACTGGTCCGGCAACAGGATTCCATACTCCCCGGAATCCACACTATACTTGAGATGTGGCTATAAGTTCTTGACCAGAGGGCGATTCCTGCGGTCTGTCTCATTGAACGCCGACATCAACCGCAGCGGAAGGATCTACTGGAACGAAGCCGGAGACATAAGCCAGTCTCCCTATTCGCTGATAGGCGCGGATGTCCGTCTGACCACATCAAAGGCAGAACTTTGGCTCAGAGGGCAGAACCTCACCGGCACTGAATATTCCGTTTTCTATTTCAAGTCTGTCGGCAATTCTTTCTTTCAGGCCGGGAAACCCCGCCGGTTCACAATAGGACTATCAATCAATCTGTAATGAATATGAAAAAAATCTTAGAAGCTGTTTTTGAATTGTTTGAAATGTTCTTTGAGGTGAAAAAATCTTCATTTTCTTCCCGCTTCTTCAGTCAGATAGCACCGCTATCTTCCTTGGAAGAAGCGGTCGAAACTGAAGTTTTTCACTCTCAACCCAGCGCCCGAACCGAGGGCAATCGAACTTGTTCGGATTGCCGAGGTGAGCAGCAGGGAAAGAGCTTGCTCTTAACCTTCAAACAAACAATTCAAAACAGCTTCTTAATGTTTTTGATGGCGGTTGCTATGCCGCTGGCGATGTCCTGCTCCAAGGAGGATGGCTCGAACGAGGAACCCATTGTTGCCAATGAGTATGAATATTCAGGCACCATGACCGTCACAGCCGGTGGATCGGACAATGTCTCTGAGGACGTGGCCGTGGATTGCCTTTTGGACAAGGAAGCCAGCACCATGAAGATCTTGTTCCACAAAGTCAAGTTCGTCCCTCAGATGCCCATCTCTCTTGACGTGACAGTCCCTGATGTCGCCTATTCTGAGAAAAACGGCACAGTGGAGTTCTCCGCAGACGGCATCGTCCCTCTCTCCGGCGGCACTGTCCCGTTTCCCAAGTACACAGTGACAGCCCTCTCCGGCACCTTGAACGCCACAGGTTTGTCTCTCAGTCTCAATTTCGGAGACTATCCAGTCACTTACGTTGGTGTTCCGAAAAAGTAGAGCGGCGGTGGCCGCAGGTGTGAATGAGTGGCATAACCCGTTGACAGAGAAAACTAAAGGCTCGTTAGGCATCTGCTGGACCTTTGACAGGGGAAACATCGATTTCGGGACAAACGCTCCGGAAGTCAAGGTAAGGTACGTGCTTGAGTGAAGGAATATTCCTGAAGGGGCCACAGAGAGATGGCTTCGCCGGGGGTGAACCTTTTTGACATCGACAACGAGCGTAAATCGCAGTGAAAGTCGCCCGTGGAGTCCCTGCTGAGACCCTGCGAGCGGAAATCGCAGTGAAAGTCGCCTGTGGAGTCCCCGTTGCGACCCTGCGAGCGTAAATCGTGGCGAAAGTCGCCTGTGGAGTCCCTGCTGAGACCCTGCGAGCGGAAATCGCAGTGAAAGTCGCCTGTGGAGTCCCCGTTGCGACCCTGCGAGCGTAAATCGTGGCGAAAGTCGCCTGTGGAGTCCCTGCTGAGACCCTGCGAGCGGAAATCGCAGTGAAAGTCGCCTGTGG
>ERZ1026898.487-NODE-487-length-24209-cov-5.782313_pt1 | contig 24209 bp, 19 predicted proteins | sample MGYA00380178_ERZ1026898 | MGnify/ENA primary metagenome ERZ1026898 (study PRJEB33269, sample SAMEA4719814) | human gut metagenome | biome: human-associated habitat; feature: organic feature; material: feces | place: Cameroon | collected 2013-10 ...
TGGATAAGACAGGCAGGGTATGATACTTACTTACGGGGAATCAAAAGTCGGTCTGGTGCGGAAGGTCAATGAGGATGCGATCTCGCTCTCTGTACCAGATGTATATCTTCTGGCCGATGGCATGGGCGGTTATGATGGCGGACAGCTTGCCAGCCGTCTTGCCGTCTCTGCCGCAGAGGATTTTTTCCGGAGAAAATGCGAAGAGCCGGTATCGGAAGCGCTCATGAAGGAAGCCGTACTGGCGGCGAATGATGCGATCCTCTCCGAAAAGGCGAAGACGCCGGCGCTCTCTTCGATGGGGACGACGATGGTCGTTTGCGCCTTTTCGGAGGGACAGGTCTTCTGGGCGCATGTGGGAGACAGCCGCCTTTATGTCTGGCAGGATGGAAGCCTCTCCCAGGTGACGGTGGATCACTCCTTCGTGATGCAGCTGGTAGCAGAAGGTAAGATCTCTAAAGAGGAAATGCGTCTGCATCCAAGAAAGAATGAGATCACACGTGCGGTCGGTATCGAGCGGCCGCTTTCCGTGGATACGGGATGCTTTCCGGTGAGCAAAGGAACGCTGATCCTCCTCTGCAGCGACGGTCTTTCCGGCATGGTCGAGGATGATACCCTCTCTCGTGTGATCGGAGAGAGCCCCCGTAAAGAGCAGACGGACATAGACGCGCTGGGCCATAGGCTGATGGAGCTTGTCTATGCCGCCGGTGCAAGGGATAATGTGTCGGTCATTCTGGCACTTTTTGAATGAGAACTGAGGAACGGATGCAAAGCGGCCATGTTTTTTTCTGGGCTGCTCCCTTCAGGGAAATACTGATCCCACAGTGGGATCGGCGATTTCTCAGATTTCCGTGACCAATAACAATAAGCAAGAGACGGAGCAAACAATGATAGGAAAGATTCTTGACGAACGATATGAGCTGATCAAAAAGATCGGCTCCGGCGGTATGGCTGATGTCTATATGGCCAAGGACATCCTTTTGGATCGTGTCGTAGCGGTGAAGATCCTGCACGGCAATTTTGCAGAAGACGAAGACTTCGTCCTGCGTTTCCGCCATGAAGCACAGTCCGCAGGCAAGCTCACGCATCCGAATATCGTCGGCATCTATGATGTCGGCTGTGATGGCGATATCCACTATATCGTCATGGAGTACGTGGAAGGGCAGACCCTGAAGCAGTACATCCAGTCACATCCGAGCATTCCGATCGATACGGCAGTCCGTATCGCGATCGACATCGGAAATGCGCTCGAAGAAGCGCATGATAATGGCATCATCCACTGTGATATCAAGCCGCACAATATCCTTCTCACGGGAGATGGCAAGGTGAAGGTCACTGACTTCGGCATCGCACGCGCCATCAATTCTTCGACCGTCATCGACAAGCAGTCCATCTTAGGCTCGGTACACTACCTCTCTCCGGAGCAGGCGGCCGGAGATAAGATCACGGAAAAGACGGATATTTACTCTCTTGGCATCGTGCTCTATGAAATGCTGACACATCATCTGCCCTTCGAAGGGGAGACCGCTGTTTCCATCGCGCTCAAGCATATGCAGGGGGATGTGCCGCGTCCGACGAAGTACAATCCGGCGATTTCTCCCATGCTTGAAGAGTGCCTTCTGACGGCGCTGCAGAAAGATCCGAATAAACGCTATGATACGGTGGGGGATTTTATTTCCGAGCTGAAAATCGCGCAGGGTTTCACCACGACCATCTACAAGCCGGCTTCGCATGACTTTACAGCGATGACGCGCCCGATCCACAAGGCGGAACGGAAGCCGAAAAAAATATCCAAAGAAAGCAAGATCCTGAACTACATCGGCAATATGCCGCAGAAATACATCTGGATCAGCATGGCGGTCCTTTTCGTCTGCTGCTTTGCATGGGCCTTCTTCTCCTTCGGCAGCTTCTGGAGCAGCCAGAATGTCACGGTGCCAAATGTCGTAGGCAAGCCGGTCGAGGTCGCACAGACGACGCTCAAGAAGCTCGATCTCAAGGTATCTGTCGATGAGATCGCCAGCGATGATGTACCTGCGGGGGAGGTCATTTCCCAGACGCCGATCGCAGGGACAAATGTCAAGGCAAAGCGCATCATCCACCTTACGGTCAGCAAGGGCGGTTCTACGATGCTGATCCCTGACCTCAAGGGACTCACTCTTTCTCAGGCAAAGGAGCGTCTCGATAAGCTCGGACTCACGATCGGGGCTGTCGAAAATGGCAATGATCCTGATAAGCCGTCGGAGATCATCATTTCCCAGAGTCCGGAGCCGGGCAGCAAGACGACGAAGGGGACGCGTGTCAATATTGTCATCAATATGAAGCAGAAGGTCAGCATTCCAAGTGTCGTCGGCATGACGCTTTCAGATGCGAAGAATACACTTTCTTCTCTGAAACTGGCTGTCGGCACCATCACGTCGAGCGATGGCGGCTCGATCGATGATGCGAATGCGGTGGTCGTCTCGCAGGACCCGGCGGCCGGTGAGACAAAGTCTGATACGGTCGTGAACCTGACTGTCGCCGCCAAGCAGAAAGCGAAGAAGAACGGGACGGTGAATATTTCTATCCCGAAAGGCGGAAATCCGCGGCAGGTCGACATCCTTGTGACCGATGACAATGGCCGCCATACGGTATACAGCGCCAAGGCAAATCCGGGGAGCACCGTCACCAAGGACGTCTCCGGCAGCGGCAGTGTGCGTGTACAGGTCATCATCGACGGCTCCGTCGTACAGGACAGGGAGCTCTGATGAAAGGAATCATTCTTAAGAACCAAAACGGCTATTTCTCGATCGCGGGAGAGGGAGAGCAGCTCACCCTTTGCCGTTCGAGGGGAAGGCTGAAACGGAAAACCGATATCCTCGTAGGGGACGCTGTCGAATATGAGACAGGGCTCGGCAGCGAAGGCGTCATCACGAAGGTGTATCCCCGAAAAAATGCCCTGCATCGTCCGCCCGTTGCCAACGTCGATCAGCTTGTGCTGGTGAGTGCCATCCGCACGCCGGATCTCTCGCTTGGCATCCTCGACAAAATGATCCTCATGGCAGAAAATGAGGACATCGAGCCGCTGCTCGTGATCAATAAATGCGATCTGGCCAGGGACGCCGCCAAAGAGGTGCAGGCTCTTTATGAAAAAGCGGGCTATTCCTGCATCCTGACGTCGCTGGTGACCGGTGAGGGGCTTGAGACGCTCAAGGCTGCCTTTCAGGGACCCATCATTGCCTTCTCAGGGCCTTCGGGCGTCGGGAAATCCAGTCTGCTGAATCATTTCCTGGCCCGTACCCATTTCGAGGCAGGTGCTGTCAGCCGGCACACCGGCCGCGGCCGCACTACGACCCGTCACGCTGAGCTCGTCCGGACTGAGAAAGGACATTTCCTGATGGATACCCCGGGCTATACGCTTCTCGATGTGCTTCATGTCAAAGCGGACGATCTTGCTTATCTCTACCGCGAATTTCGTCCTTTTCTCGGGAAATGCCGCTTCCGCGATTGTATGCATGCGAAGGAACCGGACTGTGCCGTCCGGGATGCCGTCAAACGCGGCGATATCCAGGAAAAACGGTATCTGTCCTATCTCCATCTGTTAGAAGAAATCAAAGAATCTGAAGCGAGGAGGTTTCTATGAAAATCGCACCATCTCTTTTATCCGCTGATTTTGCCAATCTTGCGTCCGAACTGAAGGATATCGAAAAGGCCGGCGCTGATCTTGTCCATCTGGACGTCATGGACGGTCACTTCGTGCCGAATCTGACTTTCGGATGCCCCATCATCAAAGCACTCCGAAAGCATACGACACTTCCCTTCGATGTGCATCTCATGACCGAGCATCCGGAAGTCTACTTTGATGATCTTTCCAAGGCGGGTGCAGCGATGGTCTCCTTCCATGCGGAAGCGGCCGTCCATCATGACCGCCTCGTCCATGCCATTCAGGAAAAGGGGATGAAGGCCGGTATCGCGCTGAATCCGGGGACGCCGCTCTCTATGATCGAAGAGCTGCTGCCTATTCTGGACTTCGTCCTCATCATGTCTGTCAATCCCGGCTTTGGCGGACAGAAATTTATTTCCTATTCACTCGATAAGATCCGCAGATTGAAGGACATGGCGAAGGCCATGCATCGGGATGAGCTCGATATCGAAGTCGATGGCGGTGTCACGCCGGATAATATCCTCGCACTCGGAGAAGCCGGTGTCACCATTTCTGTCGCAGGCTCATCCGTCTTTGGAAAGCCGGATCGCAAAGCAGCGATCGAGGCTTTAAAGAAACGCTGATCGGGGATCTCTCTTCAGAGAGACCGTATAAGGAGGAAGTCGTAGAAAGGGCTTCCTCCGTTTTTTTCAGGGAGGTGATGGTATGTCTTTCGAGCCTTTCCATCTTATTTTTTTCCTGATCTGGGGGTTCTTCCTCTATAAGACACTCTTTAAAAGACGAAAGAGGCCGCCGGTGAATATGCCACCGGATATCCCACAGGAGGAAAAAAGCGTGCCGCCTTCTGCTGCTGATACGGATGGCGAGTATGACTACCAAGCGCTTCGCAAGAAGATCCTCACCACCTGGGGCAAGCAGGAAGAGGGAAAAGAGCTGGATCTGCCGGACGAAATGGAAAAGCCGGTCTATCATGAAAAACCTTTACCAAAGCCCCCTCTTTCTGCTACAATAAAGAAGAAAGTGACGGAAGCGCAGGATCTCTCGATGCAGGAAAGAACACGCCTGGAACAAATGCAGGCCTATGTCAGAGAGAAACCGGTGCCGGTGAAAGAGAAGTGTGAACATCGAGAAGGGACGCTTCCGGCGGAAGAAAAGTCCGTGCCTTCTGCCAGAGAATGGACGGAAAAGGATGCCAGAGAATGGGTGCGCTATGATGCGATCTTCGGATCTCCTCGATCGAGGTCGCCATGGCAGCCGATCGGAAGGCGATGAGTTTGCATTTTGTCCTTTGTTTCGCTACAATTAGGCATATTCCGTGGAGATAAAAGAATAAGTCTTAGAATGAAGGTGAGACGATGGATAGATTTAATGAAGAGATTTATGGGAAAGTGCTGTGGGAATGTTACCGATCGAAAGTTTACATCGTCATGCTTTCACTGATGTATGTGCTGCTCGGGGCAGGAGCAGTGATTTTGGCGATGGATGAGGATCAATTTCTCTTCTACGTTCTGGCAGTGGCGGTGATCTTCTTCTGCCTGTGGCGGATCAACCGTGTGCATCATCCGGTCGCGCTCATTTGCGAAAAGAAGCTGCTTGTCGCAGTCCCTTGGTCCTTTTTCACCTTTGACTACTACATCACCTTCCGTGCGCTCTACATGCCTGTGTCGTACAAGGATGTGGCAGGCGTCTCCAGCCGGTGGAATCATCTCTATATCGGCGGCCGAGAAGAGGGGGGACTTGTCTCTCTTCCCGTGCAGCTTGCTTATGTTTCCAGGGATGCCAAGTATGATTTCCAGAACTGGGTCGAAAGCAAACAGTGTGAATAAGAAAAAGAGCCGGCCCTCCGGCTCTTTTTTGACGCATTTTTCACGCCGAACTTCTCATCTCGTGCTTTCCCCCTTGCAACGCCCGTCTCATTATGTTACCATAGCGCTAGTGCGGAAGTATGACGGAACCGCTGATGCAATCTGTCAACGATTGAACCCTTCTTTCGTCACTTCCCTGATCATGATTTATGAGGTGAAAAAATGGCTGCAAAAATTACGTATACGATTCAGGAAGAGCTGGGGGATCTCTCCACGGCTTCCAATGGATGGAAAAAACAGCTGACCTATACCAGCTGGAATAATAGAGGCGAAAAGTTCGATCTGCGTTCCTGGAATGAAGAACATACGGCGATGACCAAAGGTCTGACGCTGACGAAAGATGAACTGATGAAGCTGCGCGACATCCTGAATGATATCGACTTCGACAAATATGAATCCTGAGGATCCGTCCTCCTGCTTTTCCGAGATGGAAAAAGGCTCTCCCTATGGAGAGCCTTTTGGCGTATATGGGGGATTTTAGGCAGTCCGATGAATCGGTGGTAGGAGTACATACATCGGCATATATGAGGGGGCTATTCATTTCTATTAGAAATGGATATGAAAATGTACGAGTCAAATCGGGCAGCGTTGGAACGAGAGGCCGCATGGTATCACTTACCCAATTCCTATTGTTTTAGGGAAACGCTGATTAAATCGCAGAATCAGATTTCATATGGATTTTTATACATAGCGTCGTCGACATCCTCCTTAAATAGCTCGCTATTCGCGTAGAATGTCTCCTCGCTCTGTATAAAAATCCAAGAATAAAATCCGATAACGATTTAATCAGTGTTTCCCTAGCTGACTTCACAGCAGTGTATCACAGTTTGTTATTTTTTACAGGAGATTACGATTTATGCAAATCCTTTCTACTGATGCTTCGGCATCGCGTACCCAGCAGGCGATCCTTGTCGGGCTGGTCGGGCTGGCCGTGAACTTCGTTTTGGGCGGCGTGAAGGTATTCATCGGCTGGCAGAGCGGTTTCCTCTCTGTCATGGGTGATGGCTTCAACAACATCACCGATATGGGCTCGGTGCTTCTGCTCATGATGACCTTTTACTATGCCGCGAAGCCGTCCGATCCAGAGCATCCATTCGGGCACGGGCGTCTGGAGTATATCAATTCGACCGTGATGGCAGCCGTCATCCTCTATGTGGGGATCACGCTCGGGAAAGAATCCATCGAGAAGATCCTGCATCCGGAAGACACCCATTTCACACCGCTTGTCGCCGGCATTCTGGTCTTCGGCCTTATCGGGAAGCTCTTCCTGGCATGGTGGTATAAAAGAGCCAGCCAAAGGCTTTCCTCGGATTCGTTTCTGGCCTACAGCGCCGACTCGCTCTCGGATATGCTCTCCACGGCAGGTGTCCTTGTCGCGACGCTCGTGGAGTATTTCTTCGGCTGGCACATCGATGGTGTGATGGGCGTCATCATGTCCCTCTTCATCCTTTGGACCGGCTATGGCATCATGAAGCAGGCGGTGAATGATATCCTCGGGGCGACGCCGGACGCCGAGCTGTACAAGGAAATCAAGGATACGATCCTCCAGTGTCCGGGCGTTTATGGTGTCCATGACCTCATTGTCCATGACTATGGCCCGGAGAACCATTTCGCGACCGCCCATGTCGAGCTCGACAGCAATCTGAGTCTCGTCGAGAGCCATGAGCTGGCTGAAAATGTCATGACCACCCTTCGTGAGAAGCTCAAGGTGCAGGCGACCATCCATGCTGACCCGAAAGCTGTATCAAATCCGAAGGAAGGCGAGTACCAGCGTGATCTGGAAGCAGCCATTTACCGCTCCGGCCTGCCCTTGTCCTACCATGATTTCTTCGCCGAAGAACAGGGAGATACGATTCATATCTCCTTCGAAGTCCAGCTCAAGGGCGCATGCCGAAAGACAGATCAGGAAATCTACCAGGCACTCCAGAAAGAGCTCCTCTCGATCGATCCGCATTATCACATCGAGATGATGGTGGATCGGAACTTCATCAGTGGGAAAGTGTACGGAGAAAGCCGCGATGATCTTTTCGGGAATGAAGAAGGGAAAGTGACTAAGTGACTAGTGACTCATATAGGGCACACCCGCGGGCGGGCGTGCCCACTGATTCCTTTTGAAAACTTCGCTTGAATGAGAAATTAGAAATGAGAAATGTGAAATGGTGGTGCGGCGCAAAAAATAATGAAGCGCCGCAGAGTTTTGATAGCGCTTCGCGCCGTCGTCATCTCGAGCGTAGCCGAGAGATCTCTCTTGCAGAACGGTCAGCTCACCATTTGCGCTATTTCGATCACCGCTTGCTTCTAATCCCTACTCCCTAGCCACTCATCCCTGCTTTCAAACTTAGGCTTGCTCAGCGTTTCCTTTGGAAAATCAGGAGCCGCCTTTTTCCCCTTTGCGATTTCTTACAATTATGTTACAATAGAAAGGAAATTGAGACTGACAATCGAATAGACGGATAGCGATAGAAGAAAATAGGATGAAGGAAGTGCAGCGTATGAAGAAAAAGTGCAGCGCACTGCTCCTGGCAGGATTTCTTGCTTTCGGGGCGGGGCAGATTTCGATGGCAGACTACATGGTGGGTTCCAGAGGACCGGAAGTGCAGAACATTCAGCGTCGTCTGATTTCCAATGGCTACCGCCTGAAGGCGGACGGCAACTATACCAGCCAGACCTCGGCTGCGGTCAAGAAATTCCAGTTCAAAAAGCATTTGGATGTCGATGGGATCGTGGGGCCAGTGACGTATAAAGCCCTGATGGGAAAGGCAATGAGCTGGGCGCCGGAGAAATCGACCCGCAAGGCAGGGCATGAAGCGAATCACAAGGCCTTTATGGGCATCGATGATGCGACTGTCCAGTGGCATCATGAAAATGCGATGTCCTCGACCGTGAAAGCCATCATGGAAGAAGCGAAGAAATATGTCGGCGTCCCGTACCAGTTTGGCGGCACGACACCCAGAGGCTTTGACTGCTCCGGCTTCATCCAGTATGTATTCAACAGGAAGGGCATCGTCCTTCCCCGCGGAGCGGATGAGCAGTACAGCGCGGGCCGCAAGGTCTCTGTCAATGCACTGAAGCCCGGGGATCTCGTCTATTTCCAGACCTATGCTGAAGGCATCTCCCATTCCGGACTCTACCTCGGTGACGGTTACTTCATCAGTGCCACGAGCAGCCAAGGCGTCGCAGTCGCGACCATGAAGAGCGGTTACTGGCATGATCGCTACATGGGGGCCAACCGCGTGCTGTGATGGAAGGATGTTTCCTTATGCATTGACTCAGGAAAGGCTGTGAAGAATGACTTCACAGTCTTTTTTATACGGTTGTTTTTTGCTTTTTGCTCTGTGCTTTTGATTTTTTAAGGAGTATCCCATGCGTATCGCAATGATCCAGATGGCGTCCGCTTCCGGTGACGTGGAGAGAAATATCAGCTGTGCCTTTTCCATGATGGAAGAAGCGGCAGAAAAGAGCGATCTCCTCGTGCTCCCCGAGCTGTGGACGATCGGCTATAATTTTCATCATTTCGAAGAGCATATCCTTTCCCGCCATGCCGCGCTGATCGAAAGACTCTCCGACTTTGCCAGAACGCACCGCGTGACGCTCTCTCCGGGGACGCTCCCTGTCCGTCATGGAGACGGTATCCGAAATACCGCCTTCCTCTTTGCGCCGGATGGAAAGTGCATCGCGGAGTACAGCAAGCGGCATCTCTTCCAAGGGTACCTCGAAGCCGAGCTCTTTCGTCCGGGGGACGCGCTCATGCAGACGAAGATCCATGGCGTCCAGACGGGGATGGCCGTCTGCTATGAGTTCTATTTCCCGAAAATGTGGAGAAAAATGGCGAAGGCAGGGACGACGCTCGTCCTCGCGCCCGCTTCCTGGCCGAAGGAGCATATCCTCCAGTGGCGCATCCTTTCCGCTGCCCGCGCCATCGAGAACGGCATCTGCATCTGCGCTGTCAATATGGCCGGCACCTATAAGGATGTAGTCCTCGGCGGCCACTCCCGCTTCATCGATCCCCTGGGGCATGTCCTCGTAGAAGCGGGCGAGGGCGAGGAAATCTGCTACGCCGAGTATGACGAAGAAAAATATAAAGATCTCGGGAAAAGGCTCTCCGTCGTCTCCGGCGTCGTGTATGGGAAACAATGAAAGACTTCTGGCATGAAAAACATCCACACTTCTTTTATAGAAATGCGGATGTTTTTTTATGCGTCTTTATAGGCCCATGCTTCAGGCTTGCGCGATGATATAAAAGAGAGACAAAGCACGCTTAAAATTAATGCTATAAATATAATTTATTATTTAGTCATTAGAGTTTACTTGCGTTTTATCAGTCATATCCTTATAATGATAAAAGAGCTGATTTGTGTTTTATAAGATGCGATAAAGCTCACACTTATATTTTCTGATACATAATTCGACAACTACATAGGAAACAGGACAGGGGAAGCTGGTGAGAATCCGGCACTGTTCCGCAACTGTATGGGGAGCTCTCTCATGGCAAGTCCGTCACGAGGACATGAGAAGCGAGGAACTCAGTCAGAGTGCCTGCCTGTTTCTACTGCAGGAAACCTGGCTCGTTCAAAGTCAGGGATATTGTGTGACTGATCGAAGCCGTACTTGATGAAAGTGTGGGAAGGCGCAGAGCCTCACAAAGAAATGAAAAGAATGTACGGTTTTAGAAGAGTACCGCCTGGGATCGATGAGAAACCGTCCAGTAGAGTGTCTTAGTTTGATCAAGCCTATAATTTTCCTGAAAATCGAAAAGCTATCGAATGAATAGCCGCAGATACAGAGCGTGCTTTGTGGTGCCATGAAATGAGTACACAGCACAGCTTGGTTTTCTGCGGCTTTTTTGTATCAGTTTGAGAGCCGATGATGAGGTGATAGCATCGGCTCTCCAGGGAAGAGAGGTACATATGATGAATAGGAAACACTATTTACACATCTTAGGTACGGCTGTAGTGGCGACGTTGTGCAGCATCGCAAACAATTTTTCTGGGGGGGTAGGTGCAGCAGAGGCGTTGTCGGCTTCCGATGCTCCGGAATTTGAACTGGCAGGAATCACTGTCGAAGCGAAACGCCCGGATTGGGAATCCAAACTCTCTCCAGGTACCGTCACGGTCATTCGTCCTGAAGAATATAAGGGTGAGCAGAAGGATCTTCCTGATTTACTGAAAATGGTCCCAGGCGTGCATGTGCGTGAAGTGAATGGCAAGGGACAGTATACCGTCGTCAATGTTCGTGGTTCTACCGCAGCACAGGTCGGCGTCTTTGTCGATGGTGTCATGACGAACCTCGGCGGTGATGCAGCTGTCGATATCTCCACCATTCCGGTCAAAAATGTAGAACGCATCGAAGTTTACCGCGGATATATCCCGGCTCGTTTTGGCGGGACCTTCATCGGCGGTGTCATTAACGTGGTGACAAAGAAACCGACAAAGGCGAATATCTCGGCAGAACTCGGCAAAGCCTCTTTCGGGGGAAAGAGCGCCAGCCTGGAAGTGGTGAGTCCGCTCGCCTCTGGCAGCTTACTCGTGGGCCTGAACTATGAAGCAGCCAAAGGGGATTTTCCGTATAAAAACTATGCTTATGATAGTCCCCGTATACGAGCTGATAAGGAAAATGGTTTAGTATTACAGCAAAGAAATGTGGATTCCGCCAAAGAAATTCTCAATATCGATAATTGGAATAAAAGTAACATAGAAAATTTGTATAAAAGAGGCGATATATCTGAGAATGTAAGGAATCAATATATTGATAATAGTGGACAAGTCAATAGTGAAGGCTGGTTAGACTTTGTGCGAAACGGCGGGCTGATACAGGCAGAAATCGAATATGTAAAAGAAAAAGCGAGAGCAGAATCTACGGGTTCTACGTCTTGGGATAATAAGTATGTAGAAGGTAATGAAGCCTTTTTAAAGGATGCAGCAAACTGGTATATAAAAAATAATGCAAACTTTGCTGATCGGGTAGCTAGGTATCACAGGTCCGTTGAAAAATTGGGGAAAAGATATAAAGATGATCCAACAACTTTAGCCGCTAAGATTAAGAGGCAGGATGAATCATTAAAAGGCGATCTTTTAGACTTGTATCTAAAGTCGGATTGGGAAAATGCAAATGGTCCCGATGGGTATTTCAAAAATAACCCTGAGGCCAAATCTCAAGTAGATAATAAAATCTACGAAGAGGTTGATAAAAAGGCTGCTGCAGAAATTGACAGTATAAAAAATAGTGCATCCATAACTACAGGAGAACTCGATCCAGAAACATCATTATACTATGAGCAAATAAAGAATAATTTGGCACTTAACGAAAAACAGCTTGAAGGTATGAAACGAGCGAAAGAACAGCAGGATGAAAGACATCGAAAATACAATGATAGAAAAAATATCAGTAGTTTAATTAAATGGCAAAATGATAACTGGATGGTAAAGGCTTCATATAATCACATTAACAGACATTTGCCAGATTCCCTGTGGAATGATAAAGCATTACCTTATACTGGGGCTACGCTAGGAACAGGTGCCGATGTATATGATACCCTTTTGGCAGATAGTAAGAAGCAAAAATTAGATACGACAGACTTAATGATACAGAATCGACAGCAAAATGGCCGTTTAGAATGGGGATGGTTTGCAGATTATCAACATCAAGAGAAAAAATATATAGCGGAAAATAAATTGTATTATCCTTGGGATGCAAGTGGGAAAGAACTACATTATGGCAATGATGCCTATAATAACTTTTGGCGTTATTCTGTATTACGTGCCTGGAGCGAATATACATCTAATAAATACAATATGCAGATAGATGGAAGTTATAAATTATCTGATAGACAAATGCTAGAGTTTCAAGCTAACTATTCCAATGAAAAGTTAAAGATTGATGGCTCTAATATGAATACGGTATTGAATACAATGGATGCAGCTCAAGGTATTTGGGTTAATTGGCAAGTACGAAATCGATACGAGCAAAAGATTATCAATTTGCAAGTGCAAGACACTATTACTTTGGATAAGAAAGCGACTTGGTTTTTAACTCCATCCTGGCGGTTTAATTCATCGACCATTGTTGGTCATAGTGATTCCATCAACTTTGCTCATAAGCCAGATGGTTCCTCGCAAGCCTTTAAATGGTTGCATCCACGTGATAGTCAACGGGATCGAAAAGGAACCTGGCAATTGGCATTAAAGAAGAATGTCAATGATAACCTGACTTTCCGTATGACTGGCGGTACTTACTATCGTTTACTCAATATGTATGAAATTGCTGGCGATGGAGCAGGTATTCTGCCGATGCCTACACAAGATTGGAGCAAAGCAGAATTTCCACGACCAGAATATGGGAAACAGTATGATTTCAGTACCTTATGGAATGGAAAACTTGGTAAATCCGATGCCTATGCCACGTTGACTTATTTTTGGAGAGATACTAATCGCATGTTAACATTGAGGCGAGTGGCAAAAGATTTTTGGTGTTATAGTAATGATTTGAGTGGACGTGTTCATGGTATTGAATTGCAAGGTGGGGTGAAGTGGAAAAAATTTAGCATAGATTTTGAAGGTACATTGACTAAGATTAATCGCCTGGAAAAGGTCACGAAGAGAGCATTTGGTGACGATCAGTTTTTTGCTACCTATGTTACCTATCAGCCAGAATGGGAAGGAAATGTGAGATTTTCTTGGTTCCCGAACTCTAAGTTTACATGGTTTGGGGAAGCCCATTATACGGGTTCGTATTACACAGCTGCAGATGAGAAAGAGGCTAAAGCGGTGCCTGGTTCAAAGGATGTTGATCCTGGATATCCAGTCCCTTGTGCCACGATAATTAACACAGGGATAAAACTAAAACCGAATAGTAACTGGCAAATTACTTTCGGCGTAAATGATTTATTTAACAAGAATCCTACATTAAAGATTCCGTTAGGAAATGGTGAATATTGTAATCCAGCATACCCACTCCAAGGACGAACATATTATGCTAGTGTTCGTTATGAGTTCTGACAGAATCAAAAATATCTTGATGAAGGATGTTCTATGAATTTTTTGTTTTTACATAGTTTTTAATTTTGTATCTAACATAGAAAGGAAGAATAATTATGTCGAATGTAAAATCTGAAAAACTTCAGAAAGCAATTTTAGTGGCTGGTATTTTAACTGGTGCAGTCATTGGTGTGCAGTTACCAACAGATGCTGCAAATTTAATGGTAACAATTCCATCCAACTATTCTAGTAGCATTATGGGAACTATAACAGGTTCCCGTGTGACTACTACTGTTGACGGGACGGCTAAAACTGTTCGAGAAAAATTAAATGGTGATCCAGGGGTATTTAACATTAACGTGAATGGTCAAAGTAAAGTATTTATGCGTCAATATAATTACAGCACAAGTGCAGGCTCCCTTATACCCAATGAAATTTTAGATTCCGATGGAGATTTCAATACTCCCACAGCCTCAGGTAAATTGACCAAAACCGCTAATCCTCATGGCGTAGCTACTTGGAAAAATTATGTATATTCTGTTGGTTATGATTTAGGAAATATTGCTATAGGCAAAATTGATGGGGCTTTACTTACAGAAATTACGACAGATACAAATGTACACAACCTTTTAAAAGATATTAAGGCAACAAATGATGCGTCTATTGGAGACTATACTACCAATGCAGCAGCACATGGGGAAGGGGCTGCTGTTCGCGGTAATGATTTATATGTGATTGCCAGTGTAAATAAAAACGGTGGTTATTCCAATTATGATGATGGTTACTTGATGCATTATACCATCAAATCAGACGGTACATTGGATTATAAAGACTATACTCGCATCGGCAAAAACACAGATGAATCCAGAGTGAATATGTACAATGACCATATTTTCGTCTCTGCGATCGGTGGCATGCAGAACTATGGGGCCGGAAATGCTGAAACTTCCATTACAGCAGCCACATTAACAAACGGGGCAGTGAGTAAAGAAAAAACAAAAAGTATTACGGTGCCTACCAGCGTAAAAGCAACTGGTCAGGACTTCAGAGATTTGAAAATCTTACCGAATGGGACCGCTTACGTGATGACCTATAACCTGGGAAGTGCTGGCGGCATTGATACTACAATTTATCAGACGACGGTATCCAATTTGTATGCGACAAATCCGAAGGACTGGACCGTAGTCCATTCGGGCACCTATGATGGCTGGTTCGGCAAGCTCAATGCTGAAATGTATACCCATAGACTGTGGGTGGAAGCGGGACAGAATCTTCTGGTTTATACGGACGGAGATACTTCCCCGAAGTATTCCTGGGCGGCTAAGGATTTTGGTAATAGCAGCATGTCACAGTACAACTTCATGGCCATGCTCCAGCCAGATACCGTTTACGGGGATGAAGCGACTTTGACAGCGGTCCAGGCGGAAGGATTGACGACGCCATCTGTATCTGTCACGGCTGCTATTAATTCTGATGCTGTCATGAAAACTGGTAGCGATGTTAATTTCAAGAAACAAATAACTGGTACTGATGCAGATGAAGATGACTATATGGTCAATACAGATGATTATTCTACCTATACTTTCGATAAGGATACCGTTATTTCCACTGAGAAAACCAACTATGCAACAGGCGATTTGACAACCAATGTACTGTCAGCGGTAGATGCCCACTCTGGCAATGATGTAACTATCGATGCAGGCAGCAACACGCTTCAGCTTCAGTCTTCTCATACGATCGGCAGCCCTTCCGGCATCTATGCAGGAAATAAGAAAAATGTAACTGTGACCGCTGGGAAGCTGAATATCATCACCGCTGGCATGACCGGTGGCAATTCTCTCACAAATGGCATCTGGCTCGACGCACCGGCCAACGGGGCAAGCAGCATTACGATCCATGCACCGACGACGAACATTGCTATGACCGGTGGCTATGGTGGCAATGGCATCGCTATCCAGAAGACAGACCGCTGGGGAGAAGCGAGTGATGCGGCTGCTGGGACGAATAAAATCACACTGGACGGGGATCTGAATATCAAAGGCGCAGACAGTGCGACCTGGGGTATCGGCTTAAACCCGGAAAATGTATATTCCCGTTTCAATAATGCGGGGATACTGACCAGTGTCAAGAACAGTGAAGTCGAGGTCAAAGGTCTGGCAAATATGGATGTCTATGGTAATGGCATCACGGTCAATGCATCGGGGAGCAAAGTATCTATCGGAGGCGGCACGATCCATGTACCGTCTGGCAGAAACTACGGGTACTACACGTTGGGAGCTTACCAGGGCACCATTAACGTGAATACCGGTACGGCAGGTACCACACCCGGCACACAGAAGGTACAGCTGAACGGTGATGTATTTGCGCTCTCTGGAGCCCATGTCAATATGGCTCTGACGACATCCGACTCTTATCTCCATGGTATCGTGGACAATGGCGGCACGGTCAATATGTGGCTCCAGAATGGTGCTACCTGGACCAATGAAGCCCGGAATACCCGCTATGCAGAAGATAACGAAGATGTGGGCTCTAATGGAGCTAGCCATATCACTACATTCGTGGGCGGCAGCACGGCAGCGAATGCCGGTATCATCAATCAGAAGTCGGATCAAGCGATCACCATTGATAACTATAGCGGTCATGCTACTGTCAACTATGGTACTATGACGAAGAATGGAGCGGGCGTCACCATCAGTGCGGCGGCTCCACAGTCGGCAGTGACCGTCAGTGGGGACCGGGCAGGTCTTTCGGATAGAGAAGCCATGGAAACGCTGGCGAAGAAACTGAGCTATACGGGCTACACCGAAGGGGAAAGGAATCTGACAGGCACGGTGAAAGTCAATGAGGGACTGACAACGCGGTCGGTGGCACGGACAGGGGCGATTTCCTTCGATGCGGCTACTGGTGAAGGCGGCTTGGGGCATATCACCCAGACATCACCGGCTTTCCGGACAATGGCAAGAAGCTATGCAATGCCTGTGATGCTGGCTGTCAATAATGATAATGGCAGTACGACGTTTAAAGATGACAGTGGCAATACCTATACAATCGGAAGCCGGGAAACTTCCATGATGCAGGGTACAAAGGCTGCTATGACCACCTCTATGCTGGCATGGAGAAGCAGCATGACGGATATGATGCAGCGTATGGGCGATATTCGCATGGGGGCGTCCGATGGTATCTGGGCGAGAACGTATGGAGGGAAAGCGAAGTACGACAAAGACCATGCGTATGCCAGCAACAGCTTCTGGGGCGCGCAGGTCGGCGCTGATCATGCGCTGGCTTCCGGCTGGCACATCGGGGCGGCTTTTGACTACAACGATGGTGACGCCTCCTACCGCTATGGCGGCAGCGGAGATCCAAAGCAGTATCTGGGAAGTCTTTATGGCACGAAAACCTTTGAGGACGGGCAGTATCTGGACATCGTAGGGAAATTTGGCCATACGCAAAATGACTACTCCGTCTACAATGCCGATGGAAAGAAACTGGATGGGAAGTATAGTGCCAATGGATATGGTCTTTCCTTAGAATATGGAAAACGCTTTGGAAGCAGCCATGGCTATGTGGAACCGCAGATCCAGCTGTCTTATTCCAAGCTGGGAAGCGATGATTACACAGGAAGCAGCAATTTTGCGGGCAACGAAAAAATGTTCATTCATCAGGATGGCATGGATAGCTTCATAGGACGGCTGGGCATTGCGGCTGGTAAGACAACTGACCGGAGTTCCTATTACCTGAAGGCAAGTGTCCTCCATGAATTTGATGGGGATACCTCCGCGACTTATACCAGCGAAAGCAACGGCACTCCAATCACCATTAAACAGGACTTCGGTGATACCTGGGCTGAACTCGCGCTCGGCGGTACCTGGAAGATTGGCGGTTCCTCGCTCTTCTATGCAGATATCACCCGCAGCTTTGGCGGCGACTATGAGATGCAGTGGAAACTGAATGCAGGCATCCGCTATGCATTCTAAGGCTTGTTGGATACTAGCCCCTGTGTTTTCAGTATTTCTTCTGTGTCCGCTCTTCGGGGTGGAGGCAGAAGAATCCCCTACGGGGGATACTCCCCAACCCATCTATGAGATGAATGCCAAAGAACAGCTCACGCCGGAAGAGGAATATGCTATGCAGTGGGGGGATGTCTTTGTCAGTGATCTGGCAGAGTATAGTCTGAATGTGAAAACAGGGCATTTAAATCCGGATGATCCCAATGAGTTAGTCATGAACGTTCGTGCTATTTATAAAGATAGAAACGTACTGGAACGATTGAAGAAGCAATATGCAGACAAGCTGCAAGGGGAGAGTCTGCCTATCTGTAATGAGATGGAATTGCATTTTCATATGCACGAGGAGGAATACGCCATCACGCAGGTGAAGATTTATGACGAGAAACATCAGCTGATCAGTGAAGCGAAGCGGGAACCAATATATAAAAAAATTCCATCGAATTCTTTTGTTCAGGCTATGTACCGCATCGGGGAGCGGTTTGTGGAGTACCAGAAAAGTGTGGGAAAGAAAAGCGAACAGCAGGCAGCCCATCGTTAATCTGCCTTTCCTCTAAGCGTTTTCCCGAAGGCTTGTCTAGGAGGTGGCCTATGTTTCAGACAACGATAGCATATTTCATGAGAGGCGGGCCGTGTATGTGGCCTTTGCTCCTTTGCTCTATGGCTGTGGTCTTTATCGCGGCAGAGCGGATTCTCTATTATCGGAAGGCGATTTCTCCAGAGGCCTTTGTCTTACAGTTTTGTCAGCTGATGAATGCGGGGAAAAGGAAGGAGGCCCGCGATATGGCGGGCGTTGTGAGTGGGGATGCGGCTTCTCTGGCCTGCCGGATCATCGATGATGCGGGTCTTTATGGAGAAGCGGTGGAATCGGTCGTGTATGAACAGGCGGATCGTGCCGTAGAGCGTCTGGAAAGTCATCTGGACTATCTCAGTGTGGTCATAGGTCTTTCGCCGATGCTGGGGCTTTTGGGGACGATCACGGGGATGATGGGGACTTTTGCCTCGATGTCAGGCCAGATGACGAATACGGCGGGTGTCACTTCTGGGCTGGCAGAAGCGCTGATTACCACCATTTTCGGGCTGATCATCGCGATAGCGGGGACTTGTGTCCATGCGTATCTGTCTCATCGCTGCAGGAATGCTTCGCTGAATCTGGATACCATCGCGGACGTACTGGCTGCCAGGCTTAAAGAAGGCGGGGTATCATGATGAGACGGAGAAGAAGAAGTCTTTCCACGGCACCGGGATTGATGCTGAGCCCGATGATCGATCTCATTTTTCTGCTGCTTGTTTTCTTTGTCGTCAGTACCATGTATATGTCGAATATACAAACGATCCCTGTCGTCCTTCCCAAGGCAGAACATAGTGAACATGTAAAGAAGAGTGGATGGACTGTCACTGTCAAAGCGGATGGGACGCTGTATCTGGCGGATGAGCGGATCACAGAGCCGCTTCTGCTGGAGCGGATGCGGCAGGCGGCAGCGAATGATCCGGATTTTGCTGTCATGCTCCGTGGAGAGAAAGAGGCATCTTATGATACCATCATGCATCTGCTGGATGCATGCAAGGGCGCTGGCGTGACTCGCTTTTCTTTGGCTACTGATCGATAGAGGATAGTCATTCCTATTTTCTGACAGTTGTTGTGTGAAAACATGGGCCATAACAATGAAGGGAGGGACGCGCGTTGGATCAGCAAACGAAGCGGTATGGCATCAGTCTGGCTGTCACTGTCCTGTGTCATGTGGGGGCAGCCCTGTGTCTGGGGATGGCCGGATTTCTATTTCTGAAACCGCCTGTTTCTCAAGAGCCGATAGAAATCGTCCTGAATACGGGGGGAGGGCAGGCTGGCGGCGGACAAAAGGCGCTTCCTTCCCCGGTAGAAGAAACGCCGGAGATGGATCATCCATCTCTATCGACACAAGAGGAAGAACCCACGGCAGAGGATGTGACAGAAGATTTCCCTATCATGGAAAAGCAGGAGGATCCTGTAGCAGAGGAAGTCTTTCAGCGTGCGACCTCGCCTGACACGAAGGCTTCGTCCTCAGCTTCGGGCACTGAAATGGCTGCTTCTCCATCTGGGGCGGGAAGTGGATCGGGAAGCGGGGAAGGCGATGCAACGGGGCAGGGAGCTGGCGAAGGGGAAGGCAGCGGACAGGGTGATGGTGAGGGTGAGGGATCTGGTTCACAGAGCGGTGTCCCTGTCACGCCTCCATCGGTTGTATCCTATGTGGAGCCGGATTATCCCGGACGAGCTATGCTGGATGGTACGTCCGGGGTCGTGCAGGTGCGGATCACCGTCAATGCCTCCGGCGGGGTCGATGCGGTCTCTGTATCCGGCAGTTCCGGCAGTGCGGCTTTGGACCGGGCGGCGGTCGAGGCGGTCTATCGCTGGACTTTTTCGCCTGCTTTGGATACGCATGGCCAGCCTATGGCTTGCACGATCTATCTGCCGGTGAATTTTAAGATACGATGATCTATGTTTCCTAAAAGCTGGCGTGTCATGTCCCACATGCACGCCGGCTTTTTCATTGCAGGGATACATCATCTTTGCTACAATCGTAGTTGGTTTATTAGATATGAATTGGTCAGACATAAAGGAGCTAATATGGCAATTCTGGAGCAGGCGTCCGTTCTGACGGATGAGATCCGTCCTGTCCCGGCGAAAGAGCTGGACGAGCGGCTGGAAAGATTTCGGAAACTCATGAGTGCGCGTCATCCGGACTGGGAGATGGCGGTCATCAGTCACAAGGTGGCGATGTACTATTTCACAGGGACGATGCAGGAGGGAGTGCTCATCATCCGTCCATCGGATGCGGTCCTGTGGGTGCGGCGGAATTTCACGCGCGCTTCGAATGAGTCTCATTTCAGTGACATCCGTCAGATGCGGAGCTTCCGCGAGGCGGCGGCTTTTTATCCGCATGTCCCAGAGGGGATCTATGTAGAAACAAAGAAGACGACACTGGACTGGATGAAGCTTTTTCATAAGCATTTTCCTTTTGAGACGGCACTGCCGCTGGATGATGTCCTGCAGGATCTGCGCCTTCGGAAAAGCGCCTATGAAATCAAGCAGATGGAGCGCTCGGGAAGTATTCACGAGACGGTCTTGGATGTCGTCGCACCGAAACTGATCCATGCGGGCATCAGTGAGGCAGAGCTTGCCATTGAGATCTACAAGGAAATGGTCATCCGCGGTTCTCATGGTACGGCGCGCTTCAATCAGTCTCTGGGGGAAGAGGCCGTCGGGCTGGCGTCCTTCGGGAAGAGTGGTCTTGTCCGCACGGGGTTTGACGGCCCGGGAGGCACGGATGGCACCTGCATCGCGGTGCAGTCGATCGGGAATGCCTTCCGCCACCTGAAACAGGGACGACTCGTCTATCTCGATATCCCCTGCGGCTTTGATGGTTATCACACGGATAAGACGGTGGTCTACTACTTCGGGGAGCTGGCGAAGAATCCGGAGGCGGATACCATTCGCAAAGCGCAGGAGGAGTGTCTTCGTCTGGAAGAGGAGGTCGTCTCTTTGATGAAGCCGGGGGAATCGATCGAGAATCTGTATCTGAAGCCGATGGAAAAGTTTCACAATATGTATGGGGATGACTTCATGAACGGGGGCAAATTCCTCGGGCACAGCATCGGGCTCGTGATGGATGAAGCGCCTGCTCTGGCCAAGGGCTTCAAGGAGGTGCTCGAGCCCGGTATGACGTTTGCGGTCGAGCCGAAAATCGCGCTCCCAGGGCTCGGCATGGTCGGGACGGAAAACACCTATCTCATCACAGAAAAGGGAGCGCGCTCTCTCACGGGGCGGTCGCATCCTTTGAGAGAAATCCACGGCTGAGGCGAAATTTTCCAATAAAAACGCCATGCGGATTCGTCAGAATCTGCATGGCGTTTTTATTGGAAGCCATATTCTCTTAGTCATCCTCGTCCAGCCACTCGACCTTGCCTGTTTCGATGTCGTATACAGCTGAGGCGACCTGCTCCTCTCGCAGCAGAGGATCTTCCTCGGCGGAAAAGGCGGCGCGGATCTCTCTGGCAGCGCTAAGAACATTCAGATGGCAGGCCGCGAGAGGATCTGTCTCATCGCCGATGGCTTTTCGGATGGCGTCTACGATGTAGCGGATGTGGCCGTCCGCTTCGCCATGGAGCGCGGCCTGCACGGCGCCGCAACCCGTATGACCAAGGATGACGACGAGGGGCGTTTTCAAATGCGATACGGCATACTCGATGGAGCCGAGCTGATGGGCATCGATCACGTTCCCTGCGATGCGGATGGTGAACAGCTCGCCAAGGCCGCAGGAGAAGATGACTTCAGGGATGACGCGGGAGTCCGCGCAGGTGATGACCACGGCGCGGGGAGACTGCCCGCCGGTCAGGGCGAGACGTCTCTCCATGGAGATGTCTCCGGCAAAAGCGCCGCTCTTCACATACGCGGCGTTTCCTGCCTTGAGTGTTTGCAAAACGATTTCTGATGTATGCACAGCTGCCTCCTTGTCCTTGACTACATGCTTAGGAAACGCTGATTCAATCGTTGTCAGATTTAATCAGTGTTTCCTTATATATTACACCTTTTTATCCGGCATGCAAATGAAGCGGCAGATTCAGCCGTGCGAAAAAAGGCATAAAAAAACATCCGGAAAAGGCTTCCCACCTGTGCCCGATGCAGGCGGAGCTCGGAATCGGTGACGGTCGTCCATGAGCACCGAAGTGCGGGAGGGCCTGTGCTATCGTCGGAACCCGGCCTCGCAGAGGACAGGGAAGTGGAAAAGCCATGCTTCCGGATATTCATTTTTCTTGCTTGTCAGCCTAAAATGGGCATCGGCAGCAGGCTGTACGCTTCCGCTGACCCATCCGATGACGCACGGTGCATATGGCAGATCTGCCCCTTCCGGTCCGGCTCTCCCTGTGATCTCGTAGCGCTTAGAGAATTCTGGAAATCGGAGAAACCGTTCGTCCGGGGAACATGTTCAAATATGTCCATGCTTCATGACTATATGGTACTACGTTCTAGAGAAAAATGCAAGTGGGAAAATATTAGCAACGCAAGATGTAGTTCGTTTTATGGATTGTAAGAAGTTCAAGTATACCATTCTTACAGTAAATACAGAGGTTTAGATGATGTATACTGCTTGGTGACTGGTGAGACGAATACATTTTCAGAAGGCAGAAGATCCCTGGCCGACTGCTTTGGCAGAAAGTCCGATGCCTTAAACGAAAGAAAAACGCATAGGGATTGCTTTCCAAAGCGCTGCTCATGATTTTTCATGCACAGCGCACTTTTTTTATGCATCTTTCTTCGGATATGTTAAAATAAGATGGCAGAGGGAAAAACATTTTCATTTACATACAGGAGGCTCATCATATGGATGATCTGATCATAGTAGACTGTCAGTATGATTTTATCGATGGCACGCTGGCTTGCGCTCACAGCCATGAGGCGGTGGCATGGCTGGTCGATTTTATCAATACGCACGAAGTGCGCGTGCTCTATACGTCTGATTGGCACAGCGAGACGAATGGTTCTTTCAAAAAGAATGGCGGCATCTGGCCGGTCCATTGCGTGGCCGGCTCCGAAGGGGCGGCGCTGGATCCCTCTTTTGCACGGGATATCAAGCGGTCGGCCAATCGTCCATCGAAGGAAAATCTCTTCCTCAAAGGTCTAAGGGATGATGTCGAAGAATACTCTGCTTTCCATGGGATGAACGCGGAAGGAAAGGCGCTGCATGATGTCGCGTCTTCTCATGTCTATGTGGGCGGTATCGCTTCGGAATACTGCGTGAAGGAGACGGTCCTGTCTCTTTTGCAGTCAGGGCGGAGCGTGACGCTTCTCGTCCCGGGGCTGGGCTGGGTCGCTGAAGAGGATCATAAAAAAGCGCTCGCAGAGCTGAAAGATCTCGGGGCCCTGCTGGTGGAAGCCTGATCTTCGCAAGAAAGCAGCTGCAAAGGCTGCTTTGAAGGAGGATTTTCATGGAAGAGACCGTGAAAGATGTCGGTGAATTCGGTCTAATCGATCGCATAGCGAAGGATCTCATCTATCGGCCGGAGCTGGTCGTGATCGGCTCAGGCGATGATGGGGCGGTGTATAGGGTGCCGACCGGCTATGATCAGGTGATCTCCACCGATACGATGGTGGAAGGGATCCATTTCATCAAGAAGACGATGCATCCTTCCGATGTCGGATACAAGCTCTGCGCTTCGAATTTCAGTGATATGGCAGCGATGGGGGGGGAGGCGATCGGATTCGTCATCTCGGCGGCGCTCCCCGAGAATCTTCCGGTATCCTGGGTGGAGTCGCTCTATGAAGGGATCCGCGCGTGCTGCTCATCCTATCGCGTGAATCTCTTGGGCGGCGATGTCACGGGCTCTCCCTGCGGGGTCATCCTCACGGGGACGGTGGTCGGCATGGTGCCAAAAGGACGTGCCGTCACGCGAAGCGGGGCGCGCGCAGGCGATCTGGTCTTTTCGACGGAGACGCTGGGTGACTCGGCCGCCGGACTCTCTGCGCTCCTTGCGGGGCTTTCGGAAGAGTATCCCTCTCTTTGTGAGCGTCACCAGAGGCCGCGTCCGCAGATCAGGCTCGGCAGCGCACTGAGAGAAGCCGGCGCGACGTCTTTGAATGATGTCTCGGACGGGCTTTCTTCGGAAATCAATGAGATCGCCAAAGCGAGCCAAGTAGAAATCGAGCTTTTCCGCGAGAAGATCCCGATTTCCGCAGAAGCTGCAAAGCTGGGCG
>ERZ1026898.492-NODE-492-length-24038-cov-11.894300_pt1 | contig 24038 bp, 16 predicted proteins | sample MGYA00380178_ERZ1026898 | MGnify/ENA primary metagenome ERZ1026898 (study PRJEB33269, sample SAMEA4719814) | human gut metagenome | biome: human-associated habitat; feature: organic feature; material: feces | place: Cameroon | collected 2013-10 ...
CGAGATAGCGTAGCGTCTCGTGGGCTCGGAGATGTGTATAAGAGACAGGTGCAGGTCGATGCCCTTAAGTACCTGCAGCGAGCCGAAGCTTTTGGTTATGCCTTTGATATCTATCATTTTTCTTTTCTTTTCGTTTGTATCAGTAGGCAAAGTTAAGCAAAATAATTGGAAATGCCTAATAGTTGAAGACAAAATAACTAAGTTTTTCTTAAAAATGTTTGGAATGTAGGGTTTCGGGAGAAATGTTTACATTATTTAGTGCGGAAAATGTGCTCATTTCGAATAAAAGTAGTAACTTTGCATTTAAATAGTTTCTGATTTTGATATTTTTCAAATATGATTTGATATTTTACCAGATATGATAGATAGACCGACGATAGAAAGAATTATGGATTCCACCAAGATAGAAGAGGTGGTAGGAGAATTCGTGACCCTTAAGAAACGAGGGGTAAACTACATCGGCTTGTGCCCTTTCCACAACGACTCTCATCCGTCTTTCTCCGTATCACCGACCCGTGGCATCTGTCATTGTTTCACCTGTGGCAAGGGTGGTAATGCCATCAACTTCCTCATGGAACTGGAACAGATGACCTATCCCGATGCCTTGCGCTGGCTTGCCAAGAAATATCATATCGAAATCAAGGAACGCGAACTGACCAACGAGGAAAAGCAGCGGGAGAGCGAAAGGGAATCTATGTTCATCGTCAACGAGTGGGCTGCCAAGTATTTCCAGGATATCCTTCAGAATGATGTGGACGGTCGTGCCATCGGTATGCAGTATTTCAGAAGCCGCGGTTTCAGAGATGACATCATCCGAAAATTCCAGCTCGGCTTTTCGCTCAACAGTCGTACTGCTCTCGGCGAGGCGGCTGTGAAACAGGGTTATAATCCGAAGTATCTGGTCAAGACGGGTGTGCTCATCGCCTCTGATAATGAACCAGGAAAGTATTTCGACCGATTCTCAGGCCGTGCCATCTTCCCATGGTTTAGTGTGAGTGGCAAGGTGGTGGCTTTCGGTGGACGTGTGCTCGATAGCCGTACCAAGGGTGTGAGCCAGAAATATGTCAACTCGCCCGACAGTGAGATTTATCACAAGGAACGAGAACTCTACGGCCTTTTCCAGGCGAAGAAGGCGATTGCCAAGGAAGATTGCGTGTTTATGGTGGAGGGCTATACTGACGTGATTTCCATGCACCAGTGTGGCATTGAAAACGTGGTGGCCAATTCGGGTACGGCACTCAGTATCTATCAGATCCGACTCTTGCACCGCTTTACCAATAATATCGTATTGCTCTATGATGGTGACAAGGCGGGTGTGCATGCAGCCTTGAGAGGAACCGATATGCTGCTGGAGGAGGAGATGAACGTCAAGGTGCTTTTCCTGCCTGACGGTAACGACCCTGACAGTTTTGCACGCAATCATACTGCCGAGCAGTTCAGACAATATATTGCAGACCATCAGACAGACTTTATCCAGTTTAAGACCGACGTGATGCTCAAAGGCGTTACCGATCCCGTGAAGCGAAGTGAGGCCATCAATTCCATCGTGGAGAGCATCTCGAAGATCAAGAATCAGATTACCCGAGCGGCTTATATCACCGACTGTTCTCACCGTCTGGGAGTCAACGAGGCGGTTATCATCAATGCCCTCAATTCCTTCATCCGCAACGGAATGAGCGAGCAGGTGAAGGAGGAACGCCGGGCAGCAGGACTCAGAGATGCCGGCTATCCGGTGAAGCAGCAGGCATTGCGACAGGCGGCTGTCACTCCGCTCGACAAACTGATGGAGGTGGAAGACCTGCTCATCAAACTGGTAATCCATCATGGCGATGAAATCATCAAGGTGCAGGATGCTGACGGCAATGATGTGGAACTGCCTGCAGCTCAGTATATCTATCTGGACATGGAGGGCGATGACTTCAAGTTCCACCATTCCATCTACAATCAGATCATGGCTGAGGCTATGGAGCATATTGAGGAGGAAGGATTCAGATGTGAAACCTATTTCGCTTCTCATCCCAATCCGGAAATCAGTAGGATAGCCGGTATTCCGACGGGTGAGCAGGAGATAACGACGGCAAGTCTGCAGATGAAGATGAACGAGGAGAAACTGCGCCAGCAGATATTCAAGGACATGCTTTCCTTCCGTACCCACTATATTGCGCAGCGTATTATCGAGGTGCAGCAGGAGTTCAAGCAGAATCCTGGCAACAGGGAACTTCTGGAGGAATTCGTGAAACTGAAGAAGATGAACATGCTCGTGGCGTCACAGTCGAATAATGTCTTCAACTAAAATATAATATAAGGAGGTAAGAATATGCTGTATATCCATTGGTTTCTGCTGGTAGTATATCTGGCGATAACAATAAGTGGAATCGTGGCTGTTCTCATGGACAACAAGCAACCGGAGAAAGCCATGGCATGGATTCTTGTGCTCTGTTTCATGCCGGTAGTCGGCATCATCTTCTATCTTTTCTTCGGCAAGAATACCCGTAAGGAAAGGGTAATCAGTAAGCGCAGTATGGACTTGCTCACCAAGCGCAGCATGCTCGAATTTGCCGAGCAGGAAGACCTGCATATCCCTCGCCGCAACAGACCGCTGATGAAACTGTTTACCAACCAGAACTGGGCGCTCCCTTTCAAGGATAATGAGGTGGATATTCTCATGGACGGCTATGAGTTTGCATTCTCACTCCTAAATGCCATCGGACAGGCGAAGGACCATATTCATCTGGATACTTATATCATCGAAGACGATGCTTTAGGAAATCTGGTGGCTGATGCGCTGATAGACAAGGTGCGTGAGGGCGTGGAGGTACGACTGATATACGACGATGTGGGGTGCTGGAAGGTGAAAAACCGCTTCTTCGAAAGGATGATTAAGGCAGGAGTGCGTGTACAGGCTTTCATGCCGGTTAGATTTCCAGCCTTTACGGGTAAGGTGAACTATCGCAACCATCGCAAACTCTGTGTCATCGATGGAAAGGTAGGATTTATTGGGGGCATGAATATTGCCATGAGATATGTGAAGGGAACGGAAAAGCAGGCTTGGAGAGATACGCATCTCCGTATCCGTGGCGGTGCTGTCTATGCCATCCAGCGAGCATTCCTTGTGGACTGGTATTTCGTGTGCCGGGAACTCATCAACGATCGCCGCTATTATCCGTCTGTAGATAAGAGTATTTCCAATAATTGTCTTACGCAGATCGTGACAAGCAGCCCTGTTTCACCTTGGCCTGACATCATGCAGGGCTATGTACGCATCATCCTGCAGGCTCACAGATATGTGTATATGGAGAGTCCTTATTTCTTGCCTACTGAACCCGTGCTCTTTGCCATGCGAACTGCGGCTTTGGCGGGAGTAGATGTCAGACTCATGGTGCCTCGCCGGGGCGATGCCAAACTGGTGGAATGGGCTTCGCGTTCTTATCTGATGGAGGTGATAGAGGCAGGTGTGAAAGTTTATCTTTATGAGGATGGATTCAACCATAGCAAACTCCTGGTAAGCGATGATAATCTGAGTTCCTGCGGCAGTACCAATATCGATTTCCGCAGTTTTGAGAATAATTTCGAGGCAAATGCTTTCTTCTTTGGTGAGGGAATGGCTTTGCGTATCAAGCGGATATTCCTGGCAGATCAGGAACGCTCCATGCTGGTAGATGATGTGGCTTATTTCATCAAGCGCCCGTTCTTCCAGCGATTGTTTGAATCGCTTGTGAGATTGCTCTCGCCATTGTTGTAGAGTGATTTCTTGATGATGTGTCGTTGGGTAATTTTTGCTGAAGATGTCGTATAACGATTTTTTGATTTAGAAACTGAAAACTATAGAATATGGATGCAACTTATATGGAATTGACTATTCGTCTTATGCTGGCGCTCTTGTTGGGTGGAGCGATAGGTATCGAACGTGAATATCGTGCCAAGGAAGCTGGTTTCCGTACTCATTTCCTTGTAGCTTTGGGTAGTGCTCTTTTCTGTCTCGTGTCCCAGTTTGGCTTTGGAGTAGATCTAAAGGATTCCTCCCGAGTGGCAGCGCAGGTAGTTTCGGGCATCGGTTTTCTGGGTGCCGGTACGATTATCTTTCAGAAGAATGTGGTGCGCGGCTTGACTACGGCAGCTGGTCTTTGGGTCACGGCAGCTATCGGCTTAGCTTGCGGTACGGGCATGTATTTGGCAGCGGTGCTTACCACGGCTATGGTACTGTTGGGTCTGGAGGTCTTGAACTATTGGATTCCTCAGTTGGGATTATCCACCATTGAGTTGTCCTTTTCAGCTCCATCCCGTGAGAGTGTGAAGGAATTTATCACGCGCATCAAGCAGGACGGGATGGAAGTACATTCTTATGAGTTGAAGGAACGTCGCTTGTCGAAGGAAGAATTTCTGGAAGCAAGCTTAGAAATCAGAGCGAAACGCGACTTTCATACATTGGAGATACTGGATTATATGAATGATTTTTCAGATGTCACGATTTCTACGATTAAGTAGAACATGGTGTGTCAATAAGTCCACTCTGTATGCTTGAAAAGGTCCCACAGATATCATAGATTTGGCTTGAGGTCTCAAAAAGATCTGTGTAAATCTGTGATATCTGTGGGAGTATGTGTTTTAGACATTCCGTTTTATTTGAAAAATCTTGCCAGATAATCGTAGTGTTCGCCTTCAGCAATCAGTTCGCCATGTAATCCACAACTCTCTGCGATGGATTTGAGCAGCGGGAAATCAACATAGAGCCAGTCGAAAGAGTCTCCCTTTACGTCTTTGTAAACCATCTGATAATCCACTTCGCCATAGTAGGCTGCATTGAGATTGATGTCGAAACTTCCGTCCTCGTTCTCGTAGATGTATTTGATATCAGAAGAATCGATAAGAATCTGTCCGCCTTTATTGAGCAAAGCCTTGAGACGGTTGAAGAGGGCAGGGAGGTTTTCTATTTTTCCGGCAATGCCAGTGCCGTTCATCAGGAGAAGAATGGTATCAAAGCCAGTTTCCAGATGTTCATCGAAAAGATTGATGCATTCCGCATTCATCACTCCTCTTAGTTCCATCGCTTCGCAGCTCAGAGGAGAAATATCAATGGCTTTTACGGCAATTGATTGGGCTTGCAGGGCGAGTGCATGACATCCTGCACCAGCTCCGACATCCAGCACCTTTCCTTTGGCGAGGCTCAATGCTTTCTGCTCCAGCATCGGCATTTCTTCCAAGTTACGGAAGAGATGTTTCACCGGCATTTCGTCTTCTTCAAACATAGAAGATAATATGCTCAATTTTCCGGCCTTCCCTTTAGTTTGGTAGTCAAGGATGGCGGCACCCATCGGATCTTTGTCTTTTGATAGTATATCTGTGTTCATACCTACAAAAATACGATTATTTCGCTAAACAGGCTTATCTATATGCATAATTTAACATAAAAATTATCTTTATGCCATAAATAGGTGTCGATTTTTCGTTTATCTTCTTGCAACGATGCAAAAAAATGCTTACCTTTACCGCCAATTTGGACAATGTCAGAAAACGTGTTATCAAAAACAGGTGACTGATTTGTCTATTGTCCTATTATAAAATAAAAGCAATAAAACGATGAGATTACCAGAGAATATCATAGAGATGTTACGGCAAAAATCTGGAAACGATTTGTATTTGCCGTCTGATTGTGAATTCCTTTCACTTGATATAGAGAGTAAATTAGGAGTACATATTGGATCAACTACGCTTAAGCGCCTTCTTGGTTTTGCTCAAGATGAACGTACACCTCATGCCAGTACCCTGGAGGTATTGGCAAAATATCTTGGGTATGCTCACTGGGAAGATGTTGTAAATCAAGAGGAAAAATATAGTTCGGATTTTGATACTCCTGAGGACGAAATTCGTGCGGCTAATCTGACTGTAGGTGATCGGGTAGATATAACTTATTCGCCTGGCCGGCATGTAGTTTTTGAGTATGTGGGAGATGATTATTTTGTTGTGGTAGAGCGAGAGGGAAACAAATTGGAACTTGGTGATCGTTTGCAAATCCAGAATTTCATCTTGCACCATCCTTTTTATGCAAGACAGGTATTCCGGGGAGAAGAATGCCTGGGCACTTATTCTGCTGCTATGGCTTCAGGAATTGATACCTTAAAACTGATCAGAAAATGATGGATTATTCTTGTTTTTCAGGCAATCAACAGGATAGTTTGAAAGAATCCTTACCAGTCTCCGGTTTCATGTGTGAGGCTTATCGTGTGAAGATATACGGCAAACTTCATTTCTTGAAAAAACTGAAACCAGAGCACGAGGACAATATTCTCTTTCGGGAGGCTCTCCGGAAGGAATTTGAGATTGGCTTTCGCTTGGAACATCCTAATATAGTAAGGTATGTCTCCTTTCATGATGATGAAATCTTAATGGAGTATGTAGATGGAGAGGACTTGTTGGCTTTCTTGAATAATCATCCTACATACTTTGAAGATGCAGAACATTTCGATAAGTTTGTTGGTCAATTATTAAGTGCTTTGCAATATCTTCATGACAATCAGGTTCTTCATCTCGATTTGAAACCAGAGAACATCATGTTGACTCGCATTGGTTGTGATGTAAAGGTGGTAGATTTGGGCTGCTGTTATTCCGATACTTTTGTTGATTCTACAGGATATACTACGCAGTATGCTGCACCAGAACAGCTTGCCGGTAGGAAGGTGGATGTTAGAACAGATATTTATGCAGTAGGCAAAATATTGGAATTGTTGCCTCATCACCCTATATATAATAAGGTGATAAAAAGGTGCTTGGATAAGAATCCTCAAAACCGTTATCAGACTATTGCGGAATTACAGAAAGCCTTATCTGTAAGAAACTATAATAAAAAGAAAATAGTGGCAGCCGTTTCCATTGTTTTTGCCGTTTCTGTTGTTCTGTTGTTGGCTTTGGCAACTCCTTTTCAGCCTTTGCCAAATGAAGCAAAGGAAACACCCCGAAACCAAAAGTTGGTTGATAGTAAAAAACGTCCGGCCCCGAGTTTGCAGGATTCTAAGGAACAGGTTACCGCAGAGTCTGTAGTCGTGAAGAATCCTCCACATTCGGGTTCTGTTTCGGAAGAAAAGGAGAAAGTGGAGAGCCACAATTGGCAAAAGGAGATGGATGCGATGTTGGATAAAGCTTATAAAAAGAGTATCAGCTCTTTTTGTGATTCCATTTTTCCATCACCAACAGTAGGATTGGCATGGAAGACAAAAAGTTCAGAATTTCATAATCAGGTTATGAAGATTACATCAGATTTTCATGCAAAGTATCCCGAAGTGGAGGAATCATTGCTCTTCGCTTATGCAGAGAATAAATTTCAGAGTGTAGTAGGATATGTATTTGGTAGGATGCGGGAAAATGGCAGGAAGAACTTTCCTTAGAAAAAGATGGAAATGGAAGAAATGGTCGGCGTCCGATTCTTCCATTTTCATTTTTATTTTGTACCTTTGTCGGCGATGAGAGACAACTCTCGTTGCCCACGCCGTATAAGCTATTGGATGAATTTCGAGACTAAAAAGAAAAATAGTTTCAAAAAAGTTTGGTAGTGTGGATGATTTTCTATATTTTTGCGGTATGTTAAACAATTAAATTGTAAAATATGACATAAACAAATAAAGACATATAGGGAAATGAAGCGTTAGCTTTTTGTTCTTGCTTCCTGAAAATCGCCAAATTTAAAAGAAGCCACAAAGAGTAAAGGTTTGACGCTCACGCCGCGCAATACGGCGTGGGCTTTTACTCGTATTATGTGGCTAATGGTGTTTGGCGATACCTCAGGAGGCGTAGACGAAGTAAATGGTCCACGCCATTTTTCTGTCTATACTTTTCGAACTTTAGGACCTATAGAGTAAAAGTACAATTCTGTGATTACCTATATATTTGTTATGAGAACGAAATGTCAACATTGCAACACTACACTTCAATTTGATGAACGGAAATATGTAAGAAACAACTGGGTTGAATATACATGCCCTATTTGTGGAAATCAGGTTAGATTTCAGTATTTTGGGGCTGATCAACAATTTGGTACGGCAAATTTGGGTGGCTCTGTACCACAGCCTGCTAACACAAATTTTCAAAGTCAACCCATGCCAGCCTCTCATCAGAATTTTGCTCCTCCCGTATATGAAGAAGAGCAAAGACATCGTTCGCCACTTATTTGGCTTATCCCTGTATTCGTATTGTTGTTTTGTGCTGTTATAGGCGGGTATTTTTACTACTATAAGGTTTATCTTCCTGATAAAATTGACCGTGAGGCGCCTCGTTTTTACACAATTTCAAATATGACAAACCTTCGTTCTTCAAAGTCGTCGGGGGCAGAATACAATAAGATAGGATCACTGCCTTTCGGTAGCGAATTGATAACATACAGTCATGATTCAGATTGGAGTGATGTGAAGGATGCAGCAGGTAAGCGTGGATTCATAGCTTCAAACTATATTGTAGATAAATCAGATTTCAATCGACTCAACAGTATTTTTGGTGATGCATCATCGCGAGAAATCATCCAGAAGGTCAAATGCCGTAGAGCTCTGCTGAATTATTTTAAAGAACACAATTTTATAGGAAACAGTTCGCAGTGTGAATTAGATTCTATCAAACCAAAGGTTGTTCCTAATTCAGATAATCAGTGGCAAGTGTTTACCCGAGCCAAAGGAGTGAAACCTAACAGTGTATGGTTTGGACGAGCAACAGATAGCAATTCTAAATATACAGACTTTGCAGTTATTATCACGAATGTGAAAACAGATGATCGCCGTTTCCTTCTGTTCAGTTTTGATGAAGCAGAAAACCCTACATTGGTATATGAGGAGAAAACAACAGCAAAATACATTGAAGATGTATATAGTTATGGTGGTTCTGATATTATGGTAGAATATTATTATGCAATATAAATCTAAATCGAATAAAGCCAGGAACTTTGGATTGTTTTTGTTGTACACAATCACACTCCTTGTACCTATCGGCGGCTTGGCAGGCTTATACTGTTATTACCAGAAGCAACTGGATGATATTCCGCAAGCACGTATCATCGTCGTCTCGAAACAGGATATGAGATTGCGTGTATATGATTTCAAAGGTACAAAACTGATGGATTATGGTATTGCTTGCGGCCGAAATATGGGACAGAAGCACAAAATAGGAGATTTGAAGACACCAGAAGGAATGTTTTTCGTGCAGACTATTGAAGATGCTTCTGATCGAACACATGATTTCGGGGATGGTAGAGGAGAAATACAGGGAGCCTATGGACCCTACTTTATCCGTTTGGATACTCCGGGAAGCAAAGGCATAGGGATTCATGGAACGCATGATCCTCTGTCTATCGGTACACGAGCTACAGAGGGTTGTATTCGCTTGAATAATAATGATCTTGCCGAACTTGTCAGTATCGTAAAACCTGGAATGATGGTACTTGTTACCCCTTCATTTCAAGATTATGAACAGGAACAAAGATATATTGGAAATAGACGCGATAGCGTGACAAATCAATAACCCAAATACGTTAAGAGAAATGGAATATTCAATCATAGCTAATTCTGGTATTCAATTATTTACCTTTCCTCTTGAAATAGATCTCAAGCAGAATTTTAAGAGATGGTTTCATGAGTGGTATGATAAAGAAGAAGGTATTCACAAACTTGATCTTGTCGAGTGTGTGCACACTGATGATGGTGATACTTTCTATTACAACAAGAAGGAACTTATCGATAAGGGCTATCTTACCGCTTTTGAGACCCGGCATCAAGTAAATCCTGATGAGGTTCGTGAAGATGGTCTGGTTCATCCGTTAGCTGCTAATGCTGAAGGAGATGATTATTTGTTGGATGAAATCTTTTCTATGTCATTCGATGATAGTCAAAACAAATTGTCCTTTTATGAAAATAAGTGGATTCCATTACCTTATTTCCGTCGTCGTGTACCAGCACTTCAGTTTGATTTCGGTGCATTCAACTGGGCTCGTGTTAAATTTGTTCCAAAGGATGAAAAAGATGGCAAGCGATACTATCATGTGTTGCTTGCACTTGACACGCGTACAAATTATCAGGCATCTACCTTGCAGGAGACTCCCGTCTTTCCTGATAATTTTCAGAATGAACTTACCTTTCAATTGTGCTCTGATGAGATGTTGTTGATGGACTATTGCTCAGAGGGAACAGAAGAATGCAGTTATGTCAATGAGTACTTGCGTAGATTAGTTCATCCCGAAGCTCGTTCTGTTTCTAAGATTAAAGGTGAGAAGCATAAGATGTCATATATCGCCACTTACTTCCTGCTGATGAACTATCTTTCACTAAAAGACCTGATGCCAGTATTAAAACTGTATAAGGACGAAAGTGTAGTGGTGAAGGATGTGGATATGTTTATCGATATAGGTAATTCCCGTACAACTGCATTGCTCGTTGAAGATCCTCAAAATGGTGATTTTACAAAGGTTCCACTATTAAGTTTAACAGATCTGACAGATAGCATTACCGAAAAGACTGATGGTCCACAAGTTCGTCGTAATACTGAGCCTTTTGATATGCGCTTGGTGTTCAGAAAAGCTGATTTTGGAAACTTAGGTCCACGTGACAGTCATCAGTTTGTTTATCCAAGTTTGGTTCGCTTAGGGAAGGAAGCAGAGAATCTCATTCATGTTGCCTCAGAAGAGCAATCTTCTCAGAACTTATATACTTATTCAAGTCCAAAACGTTATCTGTGGGACAAGGAAAGTGTAAAAGAAGAATGGCAGTTCTTGGTGCTCGATGGAGAGGAAAAGAGTCACATTTTGGAACTTAAGGGTATTACAAATCAACTGAATAGCAATGGTACTGTGGACAAAGAAGGGTATGGAGGGAGTAAGCATACTTACTCTCGCTGTTCACTTATGACTTTTGCTTTCTTGGAAATTTTCTCACAGGCACGTATGCAGATCAATAGTGAAGACTATCGTAAGTTTCATGGTGATGTAAATACACCACGACGTATCAAACGAGTAGTAGTCACTTGTCCGACAACTATGTCTGAATGTGAGAGAAAATCTCTGGTTCGTTGCGCTAAAGATGCTGTTACTCTACTTACAAACTTCGAGAAAAAATCCATGACAGACCTTTTGCCGAGCAAGAAGTTTGATATAGAGATTGTTCCGTCTTATCCAAATGATGGAAGTGGAGTTTGGTATTATGATGAAGCCACCTGTTCACAAATGGTTTATCTGTATGGAGAAATCGCTCATAAATTCAAAGGGCGATTAGCAGACTTTTTTGAACTCTATGGTAAAAAGGATGAGCGAGGTTCATACACATTTACATTAGGTTCTCTCGATATCGGTGCAGGTACGTCAGACTTGATGATTAATGAATATAGCAAGGGCAATCAAAATGAATCTACCGTCTGTCCGAAACCTCTTTACTATGACAGCTACTATTATGCAGGCGACGATATGCTTCAGGAACTTATCCGCGAGATTTTTCTTACGGATAAGGATTCTGCGCTTGTTGCGCGCCTGGAACAAACGGCTGAAGGAATACAGAAAATAAAAGATTTTTTTGGACACAACTATAATGGACAGTCTATATCTCAGCGCATCTTGCGTAAGAACTTTAATATCCAAGTTCTCATACCTTTGGCATGCTATTATCTGGAATTGTTGAAGAATCAAAATCACGATTGTGTAGTACATTTTGATGACGTTTTCAAAGATAGTTTGCCTAATCATCTCGTTATGAGTGGTTTCTATGATTTCTTCGGTTTTGAATTTAAAGAGTTGGAATGGCATTATTCCTGTGAGAATGTATATCGTATTGTTGCCAAATCTTTCGATTCCTTAGTAAAGAAGATTTCGGCGATTATGTACACTTACCATTGCGATATTATCGTTCTCTCTGGTCGCCCAGCAACATTGCCTCCTTTACGTGATCTTTTTATAAAGTATTATGCAGTGGCACCCAATCGCCTTGTTCAACTCTCCAGTTATTACATAGGCGACTGGTATCCGTTTGGAAATAATACGGGTTATATCAGAAATCCCAAGACGGTAGTTGCTGTTGGAGCCATGATAGGTTTTTATTCATCAGACCTCATACAGTTCTCTAATTTTAGGCTTGACAAGCAGGCATTGAGTAATTTGAAATCAACCATCAACTATGTTGAGACGCCAGAATCCATGTTGCTCAATACGCATTACTGTCTTACTCCAACCACGAATCGTGGTGAGATTATCGTCAAGCAATTGCCTGTTTCGCTCAAGATCAGACAGGAAAATTTTGACAGCTATATGAGTCGTCCGCTTTATGTTGTGGACTATGATTTTATAAGAATTTGTAAACGTATCAGGCATCAGATGGAAAATATTAATCCAAATATGCCAGAGGAGGCACTTATCAATCTGACAAATGAGGAAATCAATCGGTTGAAGCGCCTTCTTCCTTACCGAATTGTTCTTTCACGTGAAAGTGATAATAAAGAAGATATTAAAATAGAACAGATATTGGATAATTCCGGTAATGAGATTAATTTACAAAACATTCGTATTAATATCCAAAGTCTTGGAACATCTGAATGTTATTGGCTGGATTCTGGTATTTTTGACTTTTAAACATTATCATTATGCAAAAAGAGATTACAATACAAGATATAGATCATTTGCTTCATGTCATCGGGGACTCTATAAAATGGGCCTCTGAGCATGAAGAACGTGCCTTCCCTTTGTCTGCGTTCAGAGAATATCGTAGAAACTTGAAGAAAATTCGTTTTGCACTTGAGGAAAATTGTTCTGCTGCAGCTTATGGAGAGAGTCAGAATGGAAAGTCATACCTTATAAGTAGCCTTCTTTCAGATCAAGGTGAGGAACTGGCAATTAAAGGAGGAAGAAATGGTAAAATATATAGTTTTATAGATGATATTAACCCAAGTGGTGGCAATACATCTAAGAAGGAATCTACAGGAATCATTACACGCTTTACAATTTGTCCAGATATGGCTCCTGCAGCTGAAGACAAGGTTAAGGTAAGACTGCTCAGTATTGCAGATATTATAAAACTGCTTGCTGATACTTATTATAAAGATGTGAAAATCAATGCTGACACTTTGTTGCTGGCTGATGATATTAACTGTAAATTAGAGACATTTCTTCCGCAACTCATTGATAAGAATGTCCAACAAAGTTATATAGATGAAGATGATATATTTACCATTCAGCAGTATCTTAATGCTTCTTTGGGTGGTAGTGCTTCTCATGTGTATAGTTCCAGGTTCTGTGTGCTTGTATCTCAAAAGATTCAGCATATTGCCCCAGAACAATGGGGAAAAGTATTTAGTCTGCTGTGGAATGAAAACGATTATATCACTTCACTTTTTGAAAGGTTGGTTGCAGAATATCGTAAACTGCATTTCAATTCAGTAGTCTATGTTCCTTTTGATGCCATTCTTAGACAGAAAGGTACCATTCTTGACATTTCATGGCTCGATAATCTGTTTAATGATAATGCGGCAGATGATAATCCAAACTATGAGTTACTCTGTGATATCTATGATAGCCAGAACAACTTGTTGGTTCATGGATTTCCAAAAACATCGTTTACGGCTCTTATATCAGAACTTACGTTGGTCTTACCTCCGTCAGCAGCTGATAAACGTGCTTTCCTTCGTGACTTTGACCTTCTCGACTTTCCTGGAGCCCGTCATCGAATGAAGTTGCCGGAAAATAGTATTCAAACAGAGTTACCGATGATGCTTCGCAGAGGAAAGGTGTCTTATTTGTTCGATAAGTATTCTGATTCATGGCGAATCAATGCAATACTTTTCTGTAAGAATATGGACAAACCTGAGAGTGAATTGGGTGAGGTTCTCAACAGTTGGATTAGCAACAATATTGGTGCAACTCCAGAACAGCGAGCAAAATATATTAGCAGCACTAATTTTACTTCTCCCTTCTTTATCATATCTACGTTTTTCAATTGCGACTTACAACGTACAAAGGAGACTCCTCTGTTCATACAGACTGTGCCTTTAGAGGAACGTTGGAAGACTCGTTTTGAAAACCATTTATGTGATGAGGTAATTAAGCCAAGTGTCTATTCATGGTTTGAGCATTGGGTTCCACAAAGTGCCGGTTTTGCTTCAGAGGCATTTCAGAATATCTATATGCTTCGTGATTACTTCTGGTCGTCAAATCAGCAGATATTTGCTGGCTATCAGGCAGGTGTTAGTGGAGAGAACCGTGTTGTAGAACATCCTGAATTTCCAGAATTCTTGGAGGCTCTCCGTAACTCATTTGTGTCTTTCCCATTTGTGAAGAAGCATTTCGCTCATCCGGATCAGGCTTGGGAGGATGCGGCAACAATCAATCATGATGGTTCGCAGGCTATCATTTCTTCTCTGGAGAAGATTGCTACTGTTATCGATGATGCGCGCAAACAGAAATACCATGATGAGGTAAAGAGTATGCGTGATGAAATGCTTACTGCACTTCAGCACTTCTATATCTCAGGAGAAGAGAATGATAAGCGTGAGGAGATTAGACGTACTGCTGGCGAAATGAAGTTTGGACTCGATATGCTTTCGCCATCTTCTTTCGGAATGCTGATCAATAATTTTATGGTTTCTTCGCACGATCTTCGCTATCTGGCTACAGATATTGTGCTTCATAAAAAGGAATTGCCACAGGATTTTACGCTGATTAATGTCCTGAGACTTAATGCCGGTATTAATCCGAATGATGGTAAGGAAGTTAATCTTAAGAAACTTTGCGACTATTATCATACTAATGAGCAGATGCTTCGTGATGGATTAAAAATGCAAAATATCAATCTTGAAGATGTGATTTGCGGACAGAACAACACGATGACTACTGATGCGGATATTCTGGCCAAAAATATTTCTGAGTACTGGGCTGATTATATAGAGTCTGCTGCACATAAACTTAATAAGCAGTTGATTCATTCGGACAGAATAGCATTTATGTATAATGTGCTTTTCAAGAAGTTTAATATCAGACAGATGATTGCAAACAAAATTCAGGACTATGCAAATACTATTGAAGATAGAGATGTGCTGTCAAATATCATTGCAGATTCTATTAGTCTGATGCTTAATGATTTTGTAACTTCAGTGGGGCGTAAGTTTATGACAGATGAGGATATTTTACATGTTAAGACTATTGCTGAAGATATGCATGTTCAGGTTGATATTCAAGAAGACTGTCAGGTAGAACAACCTAACTTACGTGATACGATGGAGGCTTTTGAACAGTCTGTAGAGACACTTCGCTTCCAAGTTTTCGATGAACATTGTCGTAACATGCTTCGTCGTTTGCCATTGTGGGATAATTTCAAACGCTGGGAGAATCTGCTTGTTATTGGTCTCATGTTTACAAGTGATGTTACTGAGATAGATGAGCAGGCTAATGAGCAGATGAGAAATATAATAGAAGAATGTCGAATGGTATTAAATAATCAGATATGACGATATTTATAGATAAAAAAGCTCTGTGCTCCACACCTTTAAAAGATTTCTGTGAAATACAGGGCATTGGTAATGATCCGATGTATATGCGTCCTGGTAGCGTTCAGAGCATAGTAGGACGATATATTCCTAAAGATATGCAGGATTTTCTGGCTGTTCCAGAATATTCTGCAGAGGATGATGCTATCGTTTGGTTTGCTCCTAATTGGACAGATACTCCACGGCGCATCAACGACCTTTATGGGGAAGAAAAGGAAAAATACGATAGAATATACCGCGATACGTTAAACGTTTATAATGATGTGAAGCGCAAACTCCATGGTGAGTCTCTTGGCATACTGGATTCTGCACTTAAGTTTGTCAATGAGAATTTCTTGTTCTGCTATGATAATAAAGTAGTGCTGGTGGCATGGGGAATGAATCTTCGTGATAGTGTATATGATGCCAAAGGTAGTATTGTCTTCAACTTCTCGCAAACAAAGGGTTATACTATTATTTTTGATCCGGGTGAAGGTGCGGAGCTGGCTAATCCTAATGACCGTATTATAAGAAGAAAAGAGAAAGCGGAGTTGGTAACAGCTGATGTGCCTCGTCTTATATGCAAACCTGGTTTTCATTTTATAGATTGGAAACCACAGGTACAGGGTACTATAGTTACGTCTGATATGGTATTTCATGCGCAATATCAAAAAGATTCCAAAACTTCCTCTGTAGCCGAAGAGCCGGTTGCTAGTAATGTTCAGGACTTTCCTGTTATGCATACCATACGTTTTGTAACGGATGGTAGTTGCCAACTTGACGGAATGGAACAGTTGCAGGTTGAAGATGGATATGAACTCACAGAGAATGATTTTCCTAAAATGATTCCTCTGGAAGGTTTTAGTAACCCATATTGGGATCCTGCATATTTAGGTTCTGTTCATTCTGATTTGGTCTTTAAAGCCAAGGCTTCACGGAACAATTATACAGTGACCTTCCTGCCGGGAAAATATGGAGAGTTGAAAGGAATTTCTACATTTACGGTTCCGTATGGCTCCCGTATAACACAAGTGCAGATTCCGCAAGTAGTTCCTTTCAGTGGTTATACTTTTGCTGGTTGGAACATTACTCCATTGGATTATAGTGTGGCCAATAATTGTTCTTTTCAGGCACAATACAGGAGTATTCCATGGTTGACACGGCTTTGGATGTGGTTCACGAGTTTCGGATGCCTGAAATGGTTGCTTCTTTTGCTGGCATTGCTGCTCCTGTTAGGACTGTTCAGTTGGCTATTCCCTGGTTGTAACGAATATAGGTGGAATCGTTATTATCATGATGTAGTAGTTACTGATGGAAATCAATATCATGTTGGAGAATCTTCTGGTAAGATACATTATCTGCGTTCTGGAGAAGGACAGGATGTTGATTATATCTTCCCTCAAGATACAATACTTGAGCACTCCGAAATTAGTGATGAGGTACTGGAACATGGTGGAAATATCAATGCTTTCTTGCGTTTCTCAATCATTTGGAATCAGCAAGGTGAGGATATGGTAGATCTGGACGCACATGCAATTCAGCCTGATAATGAAGAAATTTATTATTGTACACACATGAATAATCCAACATCAATGTCTGGTGTATTAGATGTTGATGACATCCGTCCGCAAGGTACTGGTGTAGAAAATATCATTTGGACAGATCCGGAAAAGATGTCTGATGGTACATACACACTTTTTATCAGGAATTATGATGGCGGTAGAAATCATGGGGCCAAAGCTGAGGTGGCTTTTAATGGTAAGACATGGCACTACACGATTGATCAGCCTATCAGAAGAGAAGAAGATATTCCAATAGCACAAATTAAAATATCAAACAATAATCAAAATTTTTCTATCCGACACTCTAAATATTTAGATAGGACAGAATAGTAATAAGGAAAAATAATTATGCCAAAGAAATCAGCTATATTGAATAATGTAACAGAATATTCTCCAGAAGATTTAGCAAGTTATATCCAGCAGGGTATTGTGACGTTTGAAGAACTCCGAAACAATACCGAAGGTGAGTTTACTGCTAAGATGCAACTTGATGTGGAGAAGTTACTTGCAGGGAATGAAGACGGAGACTTTCAGACAGTAATGGAGTCAAACTCTATAGCAGACTTGCAGGATTTTCTTAATAAGTATCCAATGGGAACTGCTGCGCATTTGGATGCTGTCCGTCAGCGTAAGCACGAACTGGAGGCAACACTGGCTGCAGAGCCTGTAATGCAGGTAGATGATATTGAGGAAGAAGAGTGGCAGGAAATCAAGGATTCCTGTGATGTACAACTTTTAGAATCTTTCAAGGAAAAATATCCTAAAACTTCTCATCTTTTTGAAATTAACAGACTCATTACTGAAGAGAAAAACAAGGAGCGTAATCGTGAAAAATCTCCTGTTGTTCTCAAGACTATGATTAATAATGCAAATAGTGTAGAAGAGGTCTGCAAAATCATTCAGGAGTTACTTGAAAACGAAATGATTTCAGTTAGTACCCTCCTTGAGGTGATAGAGCAAGACCATAATCTATTATCTTCTTCGGTTTGCAATGATATCATTTCAAAAGGTATTCTCAATCGGAATGACTTGAGTAAGTGTGGCATTTCCGATGAGTTTATCAACAAGATGTTGGCCAATACAGGTATTCAAAACTTTGAGCCTGCACGCCCTTTGCAGACAATCAAAGAACCCTGTACAGAGGTGTATTTCTGGGGGATTCCTTCTTCAGGAAAAACATGTGCGTTGGGTGCTATACTCAGTGCTGCAAAGAATGGATTGGTAGCTCGTAGCATGATTCCTGATAATAACTGTCAGGGATTTGGCTATATGAACAGACTTTCTTCTATTTTCTTTCCTGGACGTGTCTGTCGCCTTCCTGGTGGAACTCCAGTGACTTCTACCTATGAAATGCGTTTTGAACTTGAAGACCAAGAACACCAGATCCATCATGTAGCATGTATTGATATGGCGGGAGAATTGTTTACTTGTATGTTCATGCAAGATGCAGGAGAACAACTACGTGACGATCAGCAACAAGCGTTGGAAACTTTGCATAATATTCTGCTCAGCAATAGATCGAATAATAATAAAATTCATTTCTTTGTTGTTGAATATGGTGCAGAAAAACGTCTCTTCAATGGTCTTCCGCAGGCAGAGTACCTCAATTCGGCAGCTGCTCACCTTAATAATATGGGACTCTTTGATAGTAATACAGATGCTATCTATGTCCTTATATCCAAGGTGGATAATGCTTCCTATAAAGGATCGCTTGATGATCATTTGTTGAAATATATGACAAAGAATTATTTGGGCTTTTATAATAATCTTCTTCGTATCTGCAAAGAGCATAACATCAATAACGGGCGTGTCAACATTGTTCCTTTTTCTATAGGAGAAGTATGCTTCAAAGATTACTGTCTGTTTGACGCAACCTCTGCGACTAAAGTTGTGGATTTGTTTATACGTTATTCTTATTATGAGGAAAAGAGTTGGTTACAAAAATTGATAAACATGTTTAAAAGTTAAGAGATATGAGCAAAATAGAATTATTAATACAAAAAGCCCATGGTGGCTTGACTGATGTGTTCGTGACAAATAAGGGAGCATGGTATGGAAAGACATACGATATGCGAAACTATATTTCTCACTTGCATCTCAGCAGACTTTTCTATGTCTTGAATTATCATGCGACTGGAATTTATTTTTCAATAGTCAAACCATTGAATGTGGGAAGAACTGGCGATTACATGGCAGCTTGGATTTATATTCCAAATTCCATAACTGTTGCTTCAGAGGATTTATTGAAATTGGTTTCACTTGTACAGGAAAAAATTGTAAGTGGAGTAGAGCAATATGATAATCTTAGACCGCTTTTGGACAGCTCTTATCCTGATTTGCAGTATATTGACTGTATGCCAGTTCGTCAGACCGAAGTTCTTGCCTATAGAATGTATGGTCAGAATACTGATTTTGTCTATTTAGGAAACCTCTTGGCGCAAGGATTAGATCAGACTTATTATAAGAAATATAAGGCTGTATTCTTTTTGGATATTCCTGCTCGTAATGAAGTACCACCATCTGTTTTACAGCAGATGTATGATTTGTCGAGAAATGGCTTTGAACAGCCTGCTTATCTGTTCCCTCCTCAAACTTTGCCAGTAGCTGGTATGGAACTTTTCGTCAATCAAGTTCCTTTTCATGATAAGCCTTTGAAGACCATATTAGGTTCAAAGTTAAATATACTTCTTCATAGGACGGGTTACAAAGACGTGGCTTTATCGGTAAATATCTGTAAACCTCGTCAGTCTTTTTTGCTTCAAAATGAAATACTTTGGGAAAAGGAAATCAATGCCCAAATGTTTCACGTAATGTTCAAGGGGCGTCTTGCTATGCAATACCAACTTTTTGTGAATGGTAATCTTGTGTCGAGTGATCACTCAATAAGTATTCGTGAACAAGAGGCAAGGAATGCACGAGTGGAGGTGATGAAACCTGGATGTGCTAACTATCAGGGATACTTGAATCTCACTCAGCCGCTTACTCATACAATTGTACTGCAGGAACTTCCTATTAGGAATGCTTCGCATACATCTAAGTCAAATAGCTCAGTGTTTGCAAGCAAGAAATTCTTGTTAGGAATGATTGTATATACTGTGGTAGTTTTCTTTGCAGGTATCTGTTTGGGAGATTTGATCAATAAAAACGATATTCAAGAAAATCCAGAGATGTCAACTCCTATTGAGAATGAAGTATCTCCAGAGTCTGATAATAATCTTGATTCTGAATCTTCAGAATCTTCTGAATTGGAATCTGAAGGCAAGCGAAATACAGATCGTAAGGCTTCCCGAAAGCAACAGACAGATCAACCAGAGAAACAAAAAGACAAGGCGAAGTCACAGGGAAAAGAAACTGAAGAACCTAAAGAAAAAGCAGGTGCAGAGGCTACCGCTTCGGGTAAATCTGTTTCTCAATCTGCAGACAAGCATGCTTCTCCGACTAATAGAAATAAGGATAATGAATCTGCAAATGTATCCACACATAGTTCTGAGGATAGTCCGAAAAGTAATAAAGAAAAATAACTATAAATTATCGTATTATGAGATTTGAGTATATTTGCCATCATTGCAATAATCGTTTTACAACGGTTTTAAATGCGACTAAAGAACGTGTTGCCTGTCCATATTGCCAACAGATAATGACCGCTTCAAATATTAATGTTGTGGTTGATGATAGTGTAAATCAGGTGAGAAATCAGCAACCTGTCATTAATCAACCACAACAGGCTCGGGTTCAAGCTCGCCCTGTTCAGGGGCGTCCAGTCCAAGCTCGTCCAGTTCAGGCTCGTCCAATTCAGGCTCGTCCAATTCAAGCTCAGCCAGTTCAGGCTCGTCCAGTTCAAGCTCAGCCAGTTCAAGCTCAGCCAATTCAAGCTCAGCCAGTTCAAGTTCAACCTGTTCAGGCTGAGGCTCTGGATCCTATAGTTCTGGCACCTCATGCAGAACCTGCTGCAATGGTGAACGATATGGATAAGCCTGATGAGTCGAATGTAGAACCGTCTAATATAGACGGGGCTAAGCCAGAGAACTCTGCTGAAGAAGTCTCAAATTCAGAATCTGAGAAAGCTTCATTACAGGAGAGTTTTAACAAGGCTCTTTTAGAAAGTGTCGAAGAGGACAAAGAAGATGACGAGAATGTAGAGATTGCCGATGAACTGAAGGAGGCTATGAATGACACTTACGAAGGTGTTTCGAAAAAGAAGTTTAATCCAGTATTGATGATAGTATTGGTGGTAGCCGCTGTGCTGTTTACTGGAATCTATTTCTTATTTATAAAAAAGGATAAGCAGGCAGAGAAAACAGAGATGCTTGTTAAAAATGAAAAAGCAGCAGTACAAGCACTCAAAGATTATGCAAATAATTATCCTGATATGAAGATTACTCAGTATTTTATGCTCGATTTAGATCAGGATGGACAGAGAGAGGTTATTGCAAACAATGACAAAAATCTGATTGTCTTTGGTGCTGAGGAAGGAACTGCGTATTTGATTCATAAAAAGCCAGTTTTTGAGTGGGTATATCTTCGTGGAAAAGGGGTTTTTGTGGTAAATTCTGATGAGGCTCAGACTGAAGGAAGTGCTGTATGGCTTATTAAAAAACAGAAAAAACTTGTAGAGGATGCTCATCAGGAGAATTATCATTTTGTCGATGGTAATTATATCAAGACTTTGGATGGTAAAGAAACGAAGGTTTCTGAAGATGATTATTATGGTTTTGTCAATACGATTATAAAAAATTACACCAAATTAACTCCTGTAAAATTGTAAGTTATGAGAAAGATATGTTTGTTTATTTTGCTCCAAGTCTATATTGTTATGGGGTGGGCACAAGAGACATATACTCTTGCGCCTCATCGCGAGTATATTGATAAGGTAATTGATGATGCAATAACATATGCCAATCAAATAAAGATCGAGGATAGCCAACTAAGTCCATTGATGAGGTTTGCAAAAAAGAATATTGCAAGTGATGTTAAGTTTGCTAATCTTGATGAGAAGATAGATTTTCTCAGATTTTCGAGTTCCGATAGCTCAACAGGTGATAAGTTTGCTAATTTTGATGGGTCAGACTCTTTTGTAGGATTGTGCCCTCCGAATAAGACATGGCGTATTGAAAATCGTAATTATCGTCTTCCTACACAAGATGAAATGATTTATATAGCTCCATTCTTTACTTCGCTAAAGGATATGCCCCTTTTTACGAAATCAGGAAAGTTGTATAATAATGTGGAGACTCTGAGTTTAGAAAAAGCGGGAAAGACTACGGTTTACTCAGACTATATGAGTAAGGAAAATGTGATCTATGGATTGCGTTTTAAGAAAAGAGCAGATAACGAATCAACAGATAATCCATATCGAACGGCCTATCGTTATGCTTTGGCTGGCGGTTCGCTCTTTATTGGGGTCAAGCATATAGGTTCGTCAGTTAGTGTAAAGAAAGTAAAGGATATTGCTAATCCTAAATGGTGGGCAGCACAGAATGATATTCAACTTTTAAATTTGCCAATGAAGGGAGAAAGAGTTGCCTATTGTTCAAGCGATCCTGTCCTTCTTCTGATAGACAAAGAGAGTGTACGTATGTCCACTGAAAGTAATACGAGTAACTATCTGACAAGACCTTATATTGATATTGACAAGACGTATGAAACAAACAGGACAGTTATGCACTATAATATTTCTGGCACAAATATTAAAGTGAATAAGACAATGGATCCTACACTTGTCGAACATATCGGAAAAGAACTGCCAACTGCAGATGTTTATGTGCGTTCCAATCCTTCTTCTTCCTATTTAGCATATAAGGATGGTAAGTTCCCTTATGGTGAAATTGTATCTCAACCTATGGGTGGCGGTGCATTTAATTATCATATCACGTTAAAAAAGAATTTTAGTGATGAATTGAGGATTATGGAGTTTAATATTAAAAATGCAACTGATATTCCCGAACTTGAGGGTAAGTTCACTATGACTCAGATGCCAATTGAAATCAATCATGTTCCTGACTCAATTCCTGCAGACTATCTCGCTAATAATTATCTCACTCAAAGTGGCTCAATGGGAAGTAATTCAAATTCTGAGATGGGATCTTTCTGCTGGGATTCTGCTAAATCTTATGCAAACTTCTCTGTTGAGGATGAAGAAAGAATGAAACAGGTGTTGTCTTTTGATGATTTAGACAACGTCCCATTGAAATACTATCATTTGCCTTCTCTGAATAATCTGAGTTGTATCTTGCCTTCTCACACGAAGTCTTTCACTGAGAAATATGACTTAGAGGAGATTGATTCTATGGCTTATGGCATCTATGATCAGAACCCTAATGTCGTAAGTTCTTCTTATTATTCAAAAGGTGATGGAGTGATATATGCGATTCGCCCAATTAAAAGTTGGTCAAGTGCTGCGTTTCGTTATCAGTACAAACCCAATGAGGGTCTTGTTGTAGATATGGTTCCATTGGGTTCTGCAGCATTTAAAGTGAAGAGCGCACAGGAAATTAGTGATGGAGAGATATTTTCAAGATCAGATGTGCGTACTCGCATATTTCGCTCTAATGAAAAACAGTCAAGTGGAGGAATATGGACAAGTACAGAATCTCCTTATGCCCCAGATGAAGCTATGGCTTATGAATACAACAAGAATGGAATATATTTGAGATCAGAATCTAAAAGTAAGATATTGCCAGTCATACCTTTCCTTGGTGAAGAGAAAACTACAGAGGAAGAGTCTGATGAAGAATCTGATGAGCCTGTAACTCGTAAACCAAAACGTGTACGACGTGTGCCTCGAAAAAATCGAACAAGTCGTCCCGCCGCACCTGTGAATAAATCGGCTAAATCTCCATCTAAGGGAAATAATCATATCATAGTTGTAGATAAAACAAAATAATTTAGAATTTGGAAATATGGTGCGCCAAGAATGTACTATCCTCTTATAATACTTGATAATGGTTATGTTAAAAATATTAAAGATGCAATAAGCGAGGGATATTGCATACCTGGTGGACATTCTTTCAA
>ERZ1026898.498-NODE-498-length-23816-cov-27.870334_pt1 | contig 23816 bp, 25 predicted proteins | sample MGYA00380178_ERZ1026898 | MGnify/ENA primary metagenome ERZ1026898 (study PRJEB33269, sample SAMEA4719814) | human gut metagenome | biome: human-associated habitat; feature: organic feature; material: feces | place: Cameroon | collected 2013-10 ...
GTTTTGCGCTGCTAAGGTACGAAGAAAATCTGAATTAGCCAAGCATAAATGCAAATATTTATTCTACCCGTCATCTTATTCTTGGCAGTCTGGTTTGACCAAAAGAGTATGTAAATTAGAATACAAAAAAGCGGAGCGTGATTTCACAACCACACTCCGCGCAAACTTAAACAACTAATATGCACGGTTTTTGGTTTGTGCTATAAAGTATAGTGAAAATCAATTATTTATGTGTATTTTTGCCGTTTTTAAAAAGCGATATTTATATATTATATTATTATTTTGGTGTTTTTATTGTTACTTTTAGTGTTACTTAACTTTTTATAAGTGCTGATATTCAATAAATTGTTGTATCTTTGCATCGGTAACAAAAATAACACTAATAATGGCAAGAAATAAAAGTGATAAGAGAAACGTAATCCTACGTGAGAAGAAAAGGTCTAATGGTGGGTGTTCTCTTTATTTGGATATGTATAACCCAGATGAAGATAACAACCATAAGCATTCCTATAAATTTCTAAGAATGTATATAGACCCCGAGAAAGGTAGCGTTGAAAAAAGAGCGGAAATAAGAAAGCGTAATCGTGAGATAAGAAATCTTGCAGAAGCTGCAAGGCAGAAGCTGGAAGATGATTTGAATTGTGGACGATTGGGCATTGTGAATGTAAATAAGTCCAAGAAACTTTTGCTGGTAGATTGGCTAAGGGCATTTGCTGAGAAGAAAGCAAAGCTAGGACAAAGCAAAAGCAATGCTATTACAATTAACAATGTGATTCTACATATAGAGAAGTTTGGAGCTGGCAAAAAATACTTGTTGGATGTAGATAAGGCTTTTTGTCAGAAGTTTCTTTTGTATCTTGCAAGTGCAAAGACTATAGGAAATGATAATCCCAAATGGTGTGAACATCATGAGAAGCCTATGGCGAAGAGTACGGCACAACTTTATTATAATACATTTGTTACTGCTTTGAATGAAGCTGTAAGGGACAATTATCTAAGCATAAACCCTGCAACCAAATTGAGCAAGGAGGATAAGAAGCCAATAAGGGCAGAAAAGGAAACTAGAGGATTCCTAGAAAGAGAAGAGGTCTTGAAGTTAGTGGCTACACCTTGCAAGAATGATATGGTAAAGAGTGCCTTTCTGTTCGCTTGCTTTTGTGGACTACGTGTAAGCGATGTATGTTCCTTGGTGTGGGGTGATATTGAAAGTAGAGAAGACCGTCTGTTTATTGTTAAGCAAATGGTAAAGACAAAGCATAGTGTAACAATTCCATTGTCTGATACTGCTTTAAAGTGGATGCCAACAAGAGGAGACGCTAAAGATTCTGATTTGGTATTTGATTTGCCAAACTATTTTAGTATCAATTATATCCTTCAGCAATGGGGTAAGGCTGCTGGTGTTGAAAAGAAAGTGTCCTTCCATCTCGCTAGGCACACGTTTGCTACATCATTGCTGACCAAAGGAGCGGACATCTACACAACGAGTAAACTTCTAGGACACCAAAATCTTAGAACAACTCAAATTTATGCCGATGTGGTGGATTCCAAGAAAAAATCGGCTGTGGACCTATTAAATGATTTATTATGAGTGAAGAAGAAAACAAAGAGTTTTTTGGCATTGGTGACAAAGCAAGTAAAGTCGGGAAGGGTTGTCTCCTTGGCTATAAGACATTTTATGAAAAAATAGAATACTATTACGGAAGAGAGAGGATTGTTCCTACCATTATGTTGCTATTGGCAGCTAAGAGCGTGGGCGTGGTAGAGGGTGACATACTTTCTAATGTTGAAATACGTTACAAGGGTAAAACCTTATGTACTTATAATGGAAATGATGTAGAAATGGCTAAAAGGGAAATTAAAAGTGAAGATTATTTCTCTGTTGATGTGGAAGAGTATGCACTATGTTCTAGTGATATACATCTAAAATGGAAAGAATCAAAGCAAATGTTGGCTATTTTTGCAAATATGTGCATTGGTGGAGGATTGTGTGTTGGAAAAGATGCAAATGGTAAGTCGATTGTTGAGTATAAATACAAATTATCTTTGACATTCCGAGATATATGGAGTGATGTGTTTGGTTTGAAATCGGATTTAAGAAACACATATTATAAAGTGTGTAGTGAAGAGCTTCAGCCTAGTCGTATCAAAATATTAGAGGCGATTAAAGATAAAGCTGAAGCATACTATGGAACTTATAGTATGATACAAAAAAGGTGGAAAGAACTACAAGCATTTATTACAGGAGAAATAGATAGAATAGAACTGTAAACTTAAAGAATGTTATTTTCTGCCAACATCTATATTTCAAAAACAAAAAAGTCTTTCATTTTACACATTTAAACTTAACTGAAATTTAATATATTGCTTACTTGTGGGCTTTAACTGCTACAAGTAAGCAGTTTTTTGTTTATTCGTAAGTCCATATTTTGTAGTACTTTTGCAAGCGGAAACAAGAACGTTCATTGTTTGATGTTGAATTTAAATAAAGAGAAATATGGATAAGGAAGTACTTGATAAGCTGGAGCAAATTAAGAAATACACATTGCTTCAAGCAAAGAATTACTTGAATGTTGAAGACCTGTGCAATTATATTGGAATGTCCAAGGCACAGGTTTACGCCAAGATGAGAGAGCATGCTTTTCCGTACAGCAAACCTTGTGGTAAGCTAGCTTTCTTCTTGAAAAGTGATATTGATGAGTGGTTGGGTTCTAACAGAATCGCTTCAAAATATGAATTGGAATCCCAAGCTGCTAGTTATTGTGTGAAACATTAAAATTGTAATGGAGGTTTTTATATGAGTATTATGAAAAGAAACGAATTTGCAGACTATTGCAAGAAGAATGCTTTTGAAAGTGGCGATGGTTTTATTTTTAAGCCCGAGTGGTTGAACATTATTAAGGATAAGGATGATGATTACAAAGCATGGTTTTATGATGTAATCGTGGCTTACGGCATCCTTGGTTATATTCTATCCGACATGCCTAATAGTATGAAAGTGGACATGAAACCTGTAATCGATGCTATCTTTGAGGACATTGTGGATGGTAACAATCCTTTTGCATCTAAGCTAATGATGTTTGAAATGGAAGAGTTTATAAGCGATTACAGGTGTTATTGTGATGAAGTTGAGGAACTTAAGGAGAAAGAAGCAAAGGAGGTTTAAATATGAAGGTAAAACGAGAAAACTTCAAAAAAATGGTTTGCCGCCATTATGGTGGATTTACGTTTCAAGCCGAGTGGTGGAACATGGTTAAGAACAAGGATGCCAATTATAGAGATTGGTTTCTTGATGTAATCGTGGCTGTTGGTGTCTTTGGAATTTTCCTTAAAGACATGCCCGACAAAATGAAGATTGATATGGAAGATGTGATTGATTGCCTGTATAATGAAATCGTTTCAGGTGACAATCCTTTAAAATACCGTCAAGGGTCATTTAATATGAATGAGTTTATGAATGAATACGATTGTTTCTGTGATGAAGTAGCGGAAATCAAAGAGGAAGGAGGTCTGCGATGATTACAAAGGATGGTCGATTTAATCTAGGTGGTGTCCAACAGGCGGAAACCATCAAAGATAATGGTGGTTCTTATGCCGCCGATTGGTGGAATACCTTAAAGAACATTCAATCACTAGTAGACAAGTGCAGCTCAATCTGCCATATTGCAAACAACATCAAGAAAGGAGGATTGCTATGATACAGCCAACAATCGTTTTTTATGGTCGCTTAGATTTTGATTCTAAAAGCGGAAAATCGCCAAAGTATGTACTTACAAGCGTATGGGGTAATTATTCGCCTATGAAAACGCTAAGGGGTAGAAATGGCATGGTTTCTATGTACTTGTTGCCAAAGCGTGAAGGACAATCAAGCAATTGTCCACAAATGCACTTGCAAGCTAAAGGAAGTCTGAATTTGAGTGGTTTAAAAGATTATTTCATCAATGGCAAGTTGTCGGGTTTTGCCTTTGGCTTTCCACCATCTACACCAACTTATTCTAGCAAGGCAAAGCCAAATCCTTTCTTTCCATCATACAAGGAGGATGGTTTTCTGTTTATTGTCCACCAAGACAAAGAAGCACCAACATCTGCAGAGCAGCAAAGACCCGATTATATTGAGTTTCTCGTACTTGATGGATGTAAGGTTCTGATAGGAAGCTATTGCCAACAATTAATGTTAGGTGGTTTTGATGAGATTCTTAAAGCGTTGAGACGTGATTCTGTTTCAATCGGATAGGAGGTGGCATGTACGACAAGGTAAGATTGTTCCTACCTAAGTGTAGGGGTATGCCCGATGTTTGCCAATACCTTGACAAGGTAGGTGAAAAGACATCATATACAGGTGAGGTTAGCACTTATGGATTTCTTAATGGATTGAAAGTAACCCAATTTATGGGCGGCTATGAGGTAAGCGGTAGTTTGACAAGGTTCTTCTATCCGAGCAATATATGGTCACTAAGCTATCACACAACAAAAGAGGCGATAGAGAAACTTTCAGACAGCTTACATCTTGAAATGAGTGAAGCCAATGTGTCAAAGCTGGAATTTGGAACAAACTTCATTATGGCAAAACCTGTAAGAGTGTATCTTGAAAAGTTGGGCGATATGCCCAAAAAGGCAAGAGTGCAAGGAAATGTCGATACTTTATACTATCAAGGCATAGCCAAAACAATAAGGGCAAGACAAAGGCAAGTCCTTGCATTCTATGACAAGTTGCAGGATGCAAAAAGCAAAGGTTTGGAGATACCCCCAGGGTTTGGTAACGCCAACCTCCTTAAATATGAACTGCGTCTTAATGGTGGATTGGCTAAACAAATCGGGGTGGAGGAAGTCAAAGCCTCAACACTATCGGACAAAGCATTTTTTAAGAAGTTATTAAAGATGTGGAGTGATGAATATTTTACAATTTCAAAGCACAAGACAATGAAAACAGAATTTATGGCAGAAATCAAAAACCCCAAAGATGGCTTTAATGCTTACGTGGCAAGATTGATGAGCAGACAGGGTAAAGATGATATAGATGAATACATAAGAGAGTTAAAGGCAAATAAGGTTTATAGAAACAAAGAGTATTATACCAGATTGAAGAATAAACTAAAAGAAATTTCTTCATGTGCCGACTTTTTAAGCACAGATGAGGATGGAATAGAGCTTGATGATTGTGTACGTAACACGGTCATAAACTACTGAAAATGTATTCATAATAAGTGTATGGAAATTGACAAAAAGTGTCAACAATTAAAAAATAGATTACAATGGATATAACAGAGATTCAAAAAGACAAAAAGGTTATTTTAAGACCATTTGATAATGGTCGTAGATTAAAGGTTGTCTTTCAAGATTTAAAGGATGCAAGCAAGTATATTGCAGCAGACTTATCACGAGACACGGTGATTCAACTATCAACAATCTTGCATTGCAAGGAAATTGAAAAGTTGTTGGAAAAGCAAAGTAAAAAGGAGACATGAAGGGCTGCAAACGTTGAGGCTAATTTCAATAGACGTGAAGCGCAAAATATTTACAAATTTAAAGCAAATGTGTTGTTCTATAATAAACGAGGCAAATGGATAATTTAGATTTTAAACAATTGTTTGAAGAGGTTGAAGCTAAGCTGCAACTATCGGAAGAAGAGAAAGAGGCTATGCAAGCCAATTCGATTCCACCAAAGAAAGAGGAAAGTGAGTTAGAAGCAATCGACTTAGATAAGGTTGCATTAGACATCGTTAATAGTTCAAGTTTATAAAATTAAGATTATGGATAAGATATTGTATGAAAATACCGAGTACATTAACAAGAAGAGACAAGCAATTTGCAAGAAAGTAGGTGCTATCAATGAAATGTTGGATGGCTTGTTAGAGCAGTTGGGGTGTGTCCTTTCTGACAAGGAAATTATGGCATTTATGAACAATCCAAATGATTTGTTTGAGATTGTAACACATAACTTGCTTTGCCCACAAGACGTGGCAGTTAAGTTGGTTGTTAGAACGACTATATCAGAGCGATTAGAGCCTATGATGCAAGAGTTCAAGTCTCAGACAAGAAGCCTTGATTGTGATAATTCTTACATCATTATTGAGGCTGGACGTGTAAAGCTAGATGTGGATGATTTTGAAAAGGCTATGGATGCCCATCGTTTGTTATTGGACTCAGAGCCAAGACAAAAGGCGTGGGAAATGGCTCAGAAGATTGTTTTAGACATCAATAAGTTGGAGGCGTATTTGGCAAAGAACCAATTGGGACAAGTCCAGCCTCATGCAATAGGAAATAATACAATGTTTTGCCATGATTGCTTGATTGAATACAGTGGTTATAAAGGAAGAGTTAAGTTAGAACCACAAGCTGTTTGTTGTGTTAAATAGTCTCTCTCTCGCAGGTGCGCGCGTGATGATGAATGAGAGTAATAATCCAAGGTGGGTAAGTCCAACTTATTCACCTTGCTAACAAATATATGATTAGAAACTATGGCAGAATTAACATTCAATTTAAAAGCCAAATGTGATGAGATAATCACGGCTCGTAAAGAGTTGGTAAGACTTAAAGAGGAAATATTGAAGACAAACCAGCAGACTTCTAAAGAGGTTGTGGAATCGCTTACAAATGCTTATCAGAAACAAAGCCAAAAGGTTAAAGAATTATCAGAAGAGATTTCACGCTATAACTTTGCAATGAAGATGTTTGGTGAAAAGATATTGTCTTCAAAAGATTTGGTACAAGGCTTTATTGACAAGACAGAAGAGACCAAGACCAAGATTGGTGAGGTTTCTTCTGAAGTAGATAAGATGCAATCCAAGTTATCAAGCGGAAATCTTGATATAGAAGCAGGTAACAGCCTTTCTCATGCAATCTCGGAAAAGATTTCTTATTTGGAGAAACTTAGAGAGTTGTATAATGATTTGATAGCATTGGCACAAAAGGCAAATGCAGAATTACAGGACACAATTTCACAAGGAGAATCTTTGGTTCAAATAAAAGGTGTCTTTTCAGATATAGTAAATACAAAGGGTATCAACGATGAGGTTGCAGCTCATGCCAAGGTTGTGGAACAAGTAAACGCTGAGGCTGATGCTCTAAAGAACGTATCACAAAGCCTACAAGATGGGCAACCTTTCAAAAGCTATGAAGACCAGATAGCAGCTATTAAGCAAAGGATTTCCGAGTTGCAAGAAAAGATTGTTGATACTAAAGAATCCATACAATTTGCAAAGAATGATGTAGCGGACTTGACGGCACAAAAGGAGGCTAATGCCAAAAAATATGGTGAAAAAACAACCGGAAGCATAGACGAGGCTATAACCAGTTCCAAGCAAGAAGTAGATGAGCAAACAAGGGCATTGCAATCTTACCAAATTGAGTTGCAAAGAGCAAAGTTGCAATTGGCTAACTTAAATGAAGAGCAAAAGGCACAAGCAGAAGTTACAAAAGCGGAGTCCAATGAGTTCACGGCAATAACCGCCAAGATTGAGGAGTGGAAGAGTTCTTTGTATAACATTGATGGCTTGAATCAAAAGTTTGAGTCCCAAAAGTTGGCTATTACAGGAGTTAAGGATAGTATAAATGAGTTGAGCCAATCTTCACAAAGCAATTCCGCATGGGCTGAGCAATTAAAGCAAGAAATTGAAACAATGTCCGCTTCATTGAGACTTAGTTCAAGTGAAATGGACTCCTCATCTTATGGAAAGGTATTTGATGAGTTAAAGGAGAAAGCAAGCCAATACGCTGAAAGTCTCAACTATGCAAGTGGACAATCAAATGCCGCCATAGAACTTCAAAAAGAGGCTATAGCTGGTTTAGAAGACCAGTTGGCTACATTACAAGAGCAATTGCAAGCGGCACAAGCTACCAACAATTCAGCAGCCGTACAAGCTATATCAGAACAAATCAACGTCCTTAGCAATGAATTGAATGCTGCCAAGAATAACCTTGTAGGCTTGCAACAACAAAGCGAGAACGCAAAGAACGCTATGCGTGGTTTGGCTGATGTTCAATCATCATTAAGCATGACGGAGAAAGGGGGTAGCTTCTTTGGAAATATCATTGATGAGGCTCAGCTAATCAAGCAAAAGGTAAGTGATGCTTTCTCTTCATTACATGAAACAATATCTAGCAAGTTTGAAGCAATAAAATCCAAGGCTAGCGAGGTGGGAAGTTCTATCTCAGGAAGTCTATCTAACTTGTCGGATAAAATTGGTTTGGATAGGTTGGGTAATGCCTTTTCTTCAGTTGGTGAGCGGATAGGAGCGGCAAAAGATAAAATGTTGGACTTTGCCACAGGTGGAGGTAAGTTCCAATCATCCATAGGCAACCTAAAGACTGCTTTAAATGGCTTACCTTTGCCATTAGGAAACGTTATTGGTAGTATTGGTGCTATGACAAAGGCATTGTGGGCGATGTGTGCCACACCAATAGGAGCGGTTCTTGCAGCCGTGGCGGTTGGACTTCAAGCGGTTTATGCGTGGTTCACAAAGTCGGCAGAAGGACAAAAGGTATTTACCAAGATTTCTGCTTATATGGGTTCACTGATGGCATCCTTAACCGATATTGTGGTTATGCTAGGTAGCTATCTTTATCATTGCTTTGCCGATGCAAAAGGCCCATTACGAGATTTTGGCTTATCATTCAAAAATACCTTTGTAAGTGCCGTTAAAACAGGCTATACGCTTCTCAAAGGTCTTGGAACAACCCTAAAAGGTATTTTTCAGCTTGATTGGGACACTTTCACCGATGGACTTTCACAAGTGGGCGATGGCTTGATAAAAGCAGGAAAAACGGCAATTATGGCTGTGCAGACACAAATCAAGGGTATTGTTGGAAGTGTTAAAACCGTCTACGACATGTTTACAAATGACAAGCTGGGTAGTGCTATTGGAAAAGCATTGTCCGACTTGTTGCCAAAGGCAGAGCAAGCAGCCAAGATAGCCGAGCAAGACCTGCAAGCCAATATTGCATTAGGTAAAGCCAAAGAAGAACAAGCCAAGCTGGAGAAGACCATAGCGGAAAAGCGAGAGAAAATTTATAATTTGACAGGCAAAGCCAAACAAGAAGCGATTGCTGAAACAAAGGCTTTGTTAAAGCAAAAGTATGATAGTCAGATTAAGGCGCAGACGGAGTTGTATGAGTTACAAAAGAAACGTAATGCCTTACATACATCATCATTGGCAGATCTCAAACGTGAAAGAGAATTACATATAGAAGTCTTATCCACACAAGCACAACAGGCAGCAAGCACAAGAATGCTCACACGTATGGAGGCATCCAATCAAAGAAGTATGGACAAAGCCGCCAAGAATGCAGAGAAGAAAGCGGCTGCTGAGGCTAAGAAGAATGCAACCAAGCAAAACAATATAGAGAGTGCTGAAGGTAAGTTGGCTGAGGCTATCTATAAAAACGAGTATGAGCGTTCCAAGGCTATGCAATCCATAGAGGAGAAAGTGACCGATGCAAGAATCAAGGCTATGCAGGATGGTGAGGAAAAGGTTATAGCCGAGCGCAAAAGGGCATTGGAAAAGGAAATTGAACAGATAGAAACGGAGAAGAATGCCGCTATCAAGGCAGAGCGTGACCGCCAAAAAGCCGAGTTTGATGCAAAGGAGGCTATTGTTAAGGCACAAGGTGGCAAGCCTCAGCAATGGGATGATAAGATGCTAGACCAAGAGCCAATCAAGAAGATTGAAAAGCAATACACCATCATTGAGGAAAGTGCCGTAACCGAGTCCAATAGAAAGACCCAAAAGGAGCAAGCACAAGCCATGCTTGATTACTTAAAGGCTTATGGTACGTTCCAAGAAAAGAAATATGCAATAGCCAAGGAGTATGATGAGAAGATTAATCTAGAGACGGACACCTACAAAAAGGCTAGTCTTGAAAAAGAGAAGTCCAAGGCGATAAGCGATGTAGATACAAGTGCCTTGCAGTCTCAGATTGATTGGCAAAGCGTGTTTGGTTCTATGATTGGTTCATTGCAAGAGCAGCTGAAGGAAACGTTCCAAGGCTTGAAAGAATACACCAAGAGCGATGATTTCAAGAAGAAAGATGCAACCGAGCAAAAGGTAATTTATGAGGCAATCGACAAGATGCGTGGTGCATTGACGGGTGACCATGAGGGTACTTTGAACCTTTCCAAGCTGAAGAAACAAAGCGAGGATTTGGGAAATGCTTTCAAGGAGATGCAAGCGGCTGGACTTAGGGAAAAGATAGCGTTTGATAACTTGCAAGTAGCACAGGATTCTTATGAGAAAGCCTTGAAGACCGGAGATAAGGCACAAATTAAGGGTGCAAGTCAAACATTGGATTCAGCAAAGGCTATATATGATGGGGCAAAGAAGACTTCTGAGGAAATGGTTAAGACCGTTAAAGCTAAAGGGGTTGAATACAAGGAAAGTTCACAAGGTACGCTTGACGGATTGAATGAGGTTGCATCTGGAATGAAAGAGTTTAGTGGTGGGCCGTTAAGTGGCTTAATGTCGGGACTGACCAACACGGTGCTAGGATTATCTAGGCTGGACCTGGGAAAGACTTTAAACAAGTCGGTTTCAAAGTTGGCAGATAAATTGCAATCAGGTGGAAACATCGGGCAAATCATATCAGCGATATTGTCTATTCTTGATATATTGAAAGATGGTATTGGTTCATTGGTAGCAAATGTAATAGATACAATCCTCAATGCCGTTAATGGTATCTTGAAGAATATTCTAACCGGAAAGTTTGTGGAGCAAATCGGTGGTTCACTTTTGGAAGGTGTGGGCAATATCCTTAATACAGTTACCTTTGGTGGCTTGTCTAGTTGGTTAGGTGATGGCTCTAGCGATAAGAACCTTGAAAAAGATTTATCTAGGCTATCCGAGAGTAACAATAACTTGAAAACAAGTATTGACGCTTTGGCTGACAAGATGGATGAGGCTAGTTCCATGCAAGATATAACCACGTCTTATGAAAAGCAAAAGGCGGCTATACAAGACCAAATCAAGAATACACAAGAGTCAATGTATAGAAGTGGTGCTGCTTACACAAGTGGGCATTGGTACAAGGCTTATACGGATGGCAAACACTCTTCCAACAAGAAAATAAATGATGCAATGTCTTCTGAGGATTGGGATAAGGTAAGTAAGGAGGCTGGTATTTCAGTACGTAGTGCATCAGATTTTTGGAACTTGACAAGTGAGCAGATGGCTAACGTAGCCGCTTATGCAGCCACTCAATACGATAAGATAAAGCAATATGGCGATGATGGCTACAAGAATGCCAGTCAGTATATGGATTCTTATATAGAATACTATAAGGAGCTGGAACAATTGGAAAATAGCTATCGAGAGAAACTTACTTCTATATCTTTTGATAGTGTTGAGAGTGACTTCAAGAGCATGTTGGAGAATATGGATTCTGATTCAACCGATTTTGCTGATAGCTTCCAAAAGAAGATGGCAGGTGCTATTATTAATTCTTTGATGGTTGATAAGTACAAGCAGAGATTGCAAGACTGGTACAAGTCTTTCTCATCTACATTTGAGAATAAGGATTTAACCAAGGAAGAACTATATAAGGCACAGGAGAAGTTAAAGCAGGAATATATGGCAATCTCTAAGGATGCTTTGGATGAAAGAGATTCTTTAAAGGATGCTTTGGAGTGGAAAGACAATTTTTCTCAGTCCGCTTCTTCCGGTTCTTTTGAATCAATGAGCCAAGATACGGGTAATGAGTTGAATGGTCGTTTCACTGCGGTACAGATTGCCACGGAGGGAACGTATGAGGAAACAAAGCTCATAAATACCAAGTTGGATGCTATTGTAGCTCGTAATGGTGGTGCAGAGTGCAGTTTATTAACGGCTAGCGTGAATACTATTATGGGTAATGTAGGTAACATTTGGTTAGCTGTTGATGAGGGTAGGACTATCCTTGCACAAAGCTTGATGTACTTGCAGTCGATTGATGAGCGACAAGAGCGTTGGCATAAGCCTATGCTGCAAGCATTTAATGATATACACGAATTGAAAGATAAGATGAGTAGATTGTAAAAGCTATAAAGGTGTGGAGAAATGCAACTAAGCGCAGGTATGCGTCCAGATGCAAGTCTTCACACCTTGAAAGTAGCCGAGGGAAAAATTTCCCCGAGGGTTCATTTCCTAAATTTGTGAAATGAAGAAGTAAGAAGATGCTCGCTTGATAAAATTATTAAATGAGGGGTTAAGCATCATTTACCCCCATTGAAAGCAAATGGTAAGGTTTTTCATAAAGTTGTGAAAAACGTATGCAGTACAAATCCATAGAAAATGTATTCATAATAAGTGTATGGAAATTGACAAAAAGTGTCAACGATTAAAAAAATACAAAAAACCAATTAGTCTATATTATTTATCAGATGTAGGGGTGTCGCTACAGGCTACACCCCTTAGACTTGCCAAAATTGGCAAAACTGACCCAAACAAAGTTTGTATTAGGTGTTCCTAGGATGGAAACCCTTTAGCGTTGACTAATAAGCGTGAATGAAAGATAATAATTACTAAGATAGTAGAACCAGATGGTGATTGCTAGCAAGATTAAGAAGATGGTGCAAGGATGATAGAAAAGGGGTGTCTTCAAAAATGATAATACCCCAAAATTGGTGTATTTGGTAGCCTCAGCGATTAAAAAGGTGTAAAAATCTCACCTTATTGTTTATTAAAAGAGGTCTCCGCAATTTTGAGGACACCCCATTTTGTAGGTTTTAGACAGAATTGTCAAAAACTGATTAAGGGTAGGAACATTGTTCCGCTCAGGTTATCCACAAGGGGTTTTTAACTAGATAGTTATAAACTTGATAGGAACACTTTCAACGAGTCCAGATTTGGGCTAGTACGAGGGCGCAAAATTGCTTTCTCGTTGATTATCAAGCGTTACCCCAAAAAGTTAGTACGAGAGCCTAAAAATCGGCTATCGTTGAAAATCAAGATGTTACATAGTTTTCCCCCATTTGGGTGAAAACCATCGGGCTTGTTTCCTAGCCCGTTGAAAGAAGAGGACAGCGCAAAATTGCTCCGTCCTCTTTCTTAACTTGATGCAACCACAAACCAAAGTTGGACTATGGAACGGACGCAAATCTGCTTTGGTTGCCGTCCTTACTTATCAACATTATTTCTACCAATCTTCTTCCTTGCTGAAAGCATTTGTTAAAATCTTATTCAATTCATTATTTATAGAAGCATTCATATCATAGTATGCCTTTTCTTTCTTTGGATTGATTTTTCCATCCTTAAAGAATTTGGCACATGAAACCTCTAGTTTGGTTAAATTGTTGATTCCGTTAACTGTTGGATATGCTGTTGGCTGATTTATCTTAATTTTGTTGTCTTTGAACTCAAATGAATAAGTACATAAAATATCTATAAATAGGGAGATTCCTAATGCCTTATCTGTATATGCCTTTTTTAAGAAAACGTTAACTATAATTTGGGTGTTATTTTTTGACTTTTTAATGTCATTGTATGGTTCTGGGTATGTCCTATCTAGGTATGTTTCCATAATGTTAAACAAGCTATCTTGTGAATAACCATTCATAGGAACAACAATAAACTCTTTGCCATCATCTGCCACAAACTTAAAGTCTGGGGTTAAATGAAACTTAACCCCTTGTGCTAAGGATGCTAATGTTGTAAGAAACAACATTGAAGCGATAAATAAAAACTTCTTCATATTCTTATTATTTTAATTATTAATACTTGTAAGGAATGTTCCCCACGTTACTTATCTATATGCAAAGTTATCGGCTTGCCACAATGAGGACAGATAAGGGAAGCACCCTGTTGGTCGTTTTCGTCCGCTACAAGCTCAGAAAGAGATACACCTATTATATCGGCAATCTCTTTTGCACGTGATAAAGACATTGTACCATTTATAAGTTGAGCGGTTAATGATGGTTGAGCGATACCCAACCTTTCTGCAACCTTTGATATGGTAAATCCACTTTCTTTTATTGCTTTCTTTATATCCATAACATTATAGAATTAATTATATATTATATTATGGTGCAAAGATAGCTAAAAGATTTGAAAGTACAAAGGATTAATAGATTTATCTTTATAAAATTAAAAATATTATAGAAATCGGACTATAAAAGTAAATAAAGGTTAAATATAGAAAGAAACTTATATTTTTATTTGGTAGTATAGAAATAAATCTATATCTTTGCAGTGTCTTTAAGAGATAAAGGCTTTAAAGTTTAACTATTAGATGCTGTTATGCAGCCGAGTGGCACTCGTAAAACCGTTTAGTTGATTATGGCTAATTCATTCAAGAATATGATGAGAGAAGTGATGGCAATGGCACACAGAGCCTTTGAGTTGAAATCAGCAACAATGAGCTGGTCAGAGTGCTTGAAGCAAGCTTGGGCAGTGTTGAAGTTGAAGTTGGCAATGAAGAAAAGAGTTGTTGAGTTCTACTTTCAGAAGGTGGATGGCTCAATCCGTCAGGCATTTGGCACTTTGCAGGAGTCTTTGATAGACTATACCCCAAATGGTAAGGGGTATGCTTGCAAGGATTGTGTTAAGTACTGGGACATTGAGAAAAAGGCTTGGCGACAAATGAAGTTCTTCAACTTTATCAAGGTTGCTGCCTAAGAGTTAGATAAGTGAGCGCACACGTTAAACTGCAGATATATTATATTTTGGATTTAAAGTTAGAAACGATATGGATAAGAATTTGATGAACGATATGGATAAGAATTTGATGGATAATCTTTATGTGAGATACGATGATAAGTTTGGCGTGTTGAGCGACGACAAAGACAACACTATTTCACATATATTAGGTACTGATTTAACCTTGGTGCTTAACAAAGAAAATATGGAGGTGTACCTGTTAGTGCCTTTGACAAGAAACCACAAATATGAGTATAAGGGTAATTACATTATCGTGGATGGCAAGAGGTTTGATTCAGACATCTATTTCCGTAAGGATGGTTGCCAATGGATTCAGATGCAATCAAAAGAAATGCTATCAATGGTAATATGAAGATATAGGGGCATAAGGTGGCAAGTCGTGAGAAGGACACGACAGAAATATAAACTCCCATAGGACCGCCACCCAAAGCCCAAAGATATATATACTTTTCATTTGCTCCAAGCGTGGAGAATTGCCACAAGCTCATCTCTCTACTTTAGTGGGCAAGTGGCTAAGCCCTGTCCGCACTCGTGACTTTAGCGGATGGGGCTTTCCGTTTATACTTTTTGATTTGCACACTATAAAATTGACTGAGAGTATTGTTTTATGGGTGTACCAAGGCTGTTTCTATAAGAATGTAGCTTTGTTCATACCCCCAAATAGGGGAGTGAGCAAACCAAGGTTCTAGTTTACAACAAAAATGTGGAAAACTCATCAATATTTTATTGCTAAATATTTGGTAATCAGAGGAAAAAGTTGTATCTTTGCAATGTGTTAGTTAATTAGGGTATAAATTTAAATTTGCAATTATGAACGAAGAAAGAAAAGCAATGATGAAAGAATGCCGTGAGTATTACGACATCTTTTCAGAGGATGAAGAGAAGGTAATCATCTATCCACATAAAGACATTTGGAGTATGGATGGTGTGACGATTGAAATTAACAAAAAGGAACAATCGGCAAGTGTATTAATCCCATTAGGTCATAGATTTGAGTATGATGGTAATACCGTAAAGGTAGATGGCGAATATGGCTTTGTTAGTGATGGTATGAGTTGGGTAAAGGAAGGATACCAAGTTATAGAGTTGTTTCGTGCTAACTCTCTTGGTATGATAGACGTACTTGAAGACCTTCCTGTAGCAAAGGATATTGTAAAAGTGTCTGGTATTGATTATACAAAAATGGCTCAGCTTATTTCTTTGAATACAATGTTTTATTTGCTAGAAAGAGATTTCAAAAAGAATGCTAAGAGCAAGCAAAAGTAGCGTTTTCTTGAAGTAAGCGAGGACGGTGGGACACACCTTAAACTGTGAGTATTTTAGTTCTCTTGAAAAATATAAAAAAATACATAGTTATGATTAAGACAAGCAAAGATGTACTAAGCAAAAAAGATATTCAACATATAAGCACTAATGTAGAATTAGAGAGCGATGGAGTGTTGGCTATTTCCATTATGAGTAGTACCCCTAGAATGTGGCAAAGGTTTACGTTTACACCAACTGAAACCAAAGCTATAGCAAGGGTATTAAAGGGTATTAAATTGTAAGTGATTTCCTTTATAAGTTTAACGAATAATGCTTTTAGCGAAAAGCAAGGGTATTGCTTGTATGGTAGTACCCTAACTTTCCGGCTAAACATTTGGTAATCTGAAGGAAAATGTGTATCTTTGCAAGTAATGATATAAAAGTTAAGAATATGAGTTGGGAAGAAGAAAAAGAGGAGTTTTTGAAGAAATATCCGCTTTGTCCTATGGCTGAGGATATTGAGGTTCTAGACCTTGTTATGGTCAAGAAGTATGCTTTAGAGATTCTTGAGGGTAAGAAGACTGTGGATTTTAGGGCGTGTTCACAGCATTATAGCAGCCGACTTTATGATAAGAAAGTGCTTGATTTTCTAGATAAGCATAAGGATGATAAAGAAGTGCAGCAAGCATTGGAGAAAGGCTTTATTGAGCCTTTGAGAATTGTAAGGGCAATTCACTTTCATAACTATGCCAATGATTGGTATATGGATATTGAATGCACGGCAAATGAGATAATGGCTCTTATTCCAAGAGATATTGAGTTTCTGCAAGAAACCTACAACTGCCATGAGTGGGATGAAGCTTTGGCAGAAAAGGAAGCTAAAAATGAAGAGGAACGCCCTTGCTGGTTTTGGTTTGCTTTAGGTGAGGTATTAGGTACAAATTTGAAATAATCAGTTAAAGAAGAAAGGAGTTAATTATGGGTGAGGCTTACAGAATGATAGGTGGCAAAATGGAATATGCAGGTTATGTGAAATACAATAAGGATGGTTCAATAACCTATGGTGGTGGCAAGGCTAACGGAAACCAATTTGGTAACAATATGAAGATATTGGGTGCAAAAGCAGCTCAGAATCCTACAGAAAGAATACAAAGACAGTTCCAAGGAAGAAAGAAGAAGTAAGGTAGGTCTTTTATGAGATATAGGTGGGGTGATAGGACTCTCTTCGTTTTTTCCCCAAGTGTGGGGTTTTTGATATTGAAATTTTAATTTTGGCCATTTATAGAGTTCCTATGCTTCACTATAAAAGGGGTGTTTACTATTAGTTGGTTTCACCCCTTATTTGTGAGAGTTTTTTCTTTTTATATTCATATAATAAATCCCAATTAAGTTTAACTAAGTGGTGTCCATTAGACGGACACCATTTTTTTTGTGTATTCCGGTAGGTAGCGACAAGTAGAAATCAGTTTTTAAATATTCTCTTAAAAACTTGGTGGTTAAAGAATAAATGATTATCTTTGCATCGTAAACCCATCTTTGCAATATTGCCATGCAGTATTTTTGTTACCAACAAGTGCAAAGATGGGCTTTTTATTTGGGTATTGTTACTATAGTGTTACTAATCCTGTAAATCAATAAGTTTTTGTTTTGTTAAGTTTGGTTGTAAAGTATTGATATATAGATAATTAAAAAGGCTACACCATTTCACAATGATGCAGCCTGCAAACTTAAACAACCAATAAAAGAAATAGATTGATCGTTCTTTGTTATATCTGATGAAGAGTAGCTCTTTTAGAGCTTTTGCGTTTTCTTTTTCTTAAACGAAAACTATAACTTATAATTAAACCAGAAAATTGCTTGTTATCTGATGAAGAGAAGTTCACGATACTTAGGTAAGGTCCAGAGCTCATCGGCTACTGTCAACTCCAACTTATCAATCTGATAACGAATCTCCTCCATCTTTGGAGCTACTGTGTCATGATAAGCAATAGCCTTATCGTGCTCGTTCTCAATCTTGTTGGCTACCTTGCGGGCATTTACCAATTCCTCAACACCGGTCTCGATAATCTGAGTGCGCTCGGCAATCTTCTTGATGATATTGATGTTGCGGGCTGTCAACTTCTTGCCTTCCTCGTCACCGAAGATATCAATCATGTTCTCCACATTCTTGGCCAACTGACTCTGATAGTGAGTAGCCACAGGGATGATGTGGTTCATGCTCAAGTCGCCCATTACACGAGCCTCAATCTGAATCTTCTTGGTGTAGGTCTCCCATTTCACCTCGTTACGGGCTTCCAACTCGTTCTTCTTCATGACACCCATATCCTCGAACATCTTGATAGATGCAGGGTCGAGATAACGCTCAAAGATCTTTGGACAGCTCTTCTCGCAGTCCAGACCACGCTTGGCAGCTTCCTCTACCCACTCATCTGAGTAACCATTACCATCGAAACGGATAGGCTTGCAGGTCTTCAAATCCTGACGAACGATATCGATGATGGCAGATGTCTTGTCCTCACCCTTGGCAATCAACTCATCCACACGCTTCTTGAAGTCGGTCAAAGCCTCGGCTACAGCTGTGTTCAGTACAATCATCGCTGATGCACAGTTAGCCTCAGAACCTACGGCACGGAACTCGAAACGGTTACCGGTGAAGGCGAATGGTGATGTACGGTTACGGTCGGTGTTATCAATCATCAACTCAGGAATCTCAGGGATATCCAACTTCATGCCCTGTTTGCCAGCCACGGTGAAGAGATCCTTCTTGTCGGCTTTCTCAATGTGCTCGAGAAGGTCGGTCAACTGCTTGCCGAGGAATGAAGAGATGATTGCTGGAGGTGCCTCGTTGGCGCCCAGACGATGTGCATTGGTTGCGCTCATGATAGAAGCCTTGAGCAAACCATTGTGCTTATATACACCCATCAAAGTCTCTGTGATGAAGACTACGAAACGGAGGTTATCCTCTGGTGTCTTGCCAGGACCATGAAGCAGAATGCCTGTATCTGTAGCGAGACTCCAGTTGTTGTGCTTACCTGAACCGTTGATGCCTGCGAATGGCTTCTCATGGAGAAGTACGCGGAAACCGTGATGGCGAGCTACCTTCTTCATCAAGCTCATCAGGAGCATGTTGTGGTCAACGGCAAGGTTGGTCTCCTCGAAGATAGGTGCCAACTCAAACTGGTTTGGTGCTACCTCGTTGTGACGGGTCTTGCAAGGAATACCGAGTTCAAGAGCCTGGATTTCCAAATCCTTCATGAATGCCTGAACGCGCTCAGGGATGGCGCCGAAGTAGTGGTCGTCCATCTGCTGGTTCTTGGCAGAATCGTGACCCATCAGGGTGCGGCCTGTCAGCATCAGGTCAGGACGTGCTGCATAGAGGCTTTCATCTACCAGGAAGTACTCCTGCTCCCAACCGAGATTGGAAATAACTTTCTTGACATCAGGGTTGAAGTAGTGGCAAACCTCTGTCGCTGCTACGTTTACAGCGTGCAATGAACGGAGCAATGGAGCTTTATAGTCGAGTGCCTCACCTGTATAAGAGATGAAGACGGTAGGGATACAGAGTGTATCGTCGATGATGAATACAGGAGATGTTGGATCCCATGCAGAATAACCGCGAGCCTCGAAGGTAGAGCGGATACCGCCAGATGGGAAAGATGAAGCATCAGGCTCCTGCTGAACGAGCAACTTACCTGAAAATTCCTCGATCATACCACCCTTGCCATCGTGCTCGATGAAGGCATCGTGCTTCTCGGCAGTACCTTCTGTCAATGGCTGGAACCAGTGAGTGTAGTGGGTTACGCCATTCTCGTCAGCCCACTGCTTGATGCCTTTGGCTACGGCGTTGGCGATGTTACGGTCGAGACGAGCTCCGTTGTCGATGACATCTACCAGTTTCTCATAGACATCTGCAGGGAGATACTTGTACATCTTCTGTCGGTTGAATACCTTCTTTCCGAAGAATTCACTTGGTCGCTCGCTAGGAGCGGTTACCTCAACAGGCTTTCTCTTGGAAGCCTCTGAAACAGCTTCAAATCTTAAGTTGCTCATACCTTATATTATTTTTAGTGAAGAGTGAAGAACGAAGAGTGATGAATTCATTTGCCTCTCTTGTTCTTTTCTTCGTTTTACATATTGTTCTTATCTTTATGTCTTATGTGAGTCACGAGAGATTCAAGCAAGAAATCATTAGAATTCTTCACTCTTCACTCTTCGTTCTTCACTTAATCTATTTTCCCAGCCATTTGGCAATTCTCTCCATGGCTTCCTTGCAGTCCTCATGCTCTCCGAAGGCGGTGAGTCGGATGTAGCCTTCGCCCGATGGACCGAAGCCGACACCTGGAGTGCAGACTACGCTGGCACCATAAAGCATCTCTTCGAAGAATTTCCAGCTAGGTGTATTGTTTGGCGTCTTCACCCAGAGATAAGGTGCATTCTCACCGCCATATACTCTCAAGCCGAGTTTCTGGAGTTCTGCTCTCATGAAGTGGGCATTCTCCATATAGTAATTAATGGTAGCCTTCACCTGTTCCTTGCCCTCAGGGGTGTAGATGGCTTCGGCAGCACGCTGGCTGATATAGCTGGTACCATTGAACTTGGTGCACTGGCGGCGGTCCCAGATAGGATTCAATGCTACTTCCTCGCCGGCCAGTGTCTTTGCCTTCAGTTCCTTTGGAACGATGGTGTAACCGCAGCGCACGCCAGTGAAACCAGCAGTCTTCGAATAGCTGTGGAATTCTATTGCCACCTTTCTGGCTCCACGGATTTCGTAGATAGAATGAGGAATTTCCGGGTCGGTGATATATGCCTCGTAGGCTGCATCATAGAGGATGATGCTCTCGTTCTTGATAGCATAGTTTACCCATTTTCTGAGTTCCTCCTTCGAGATGACCGTACCCGTAGGGTTGTTTGGATAGCAGAGGTAAATCATATCCACACGGTGGTCTGGAATCTGAGGGATGAAGTCGTCGCTCTCATCACATGGCATATAGGTTACGTTACTCCACTTGCCATTCTCAAAGATTCCCGCTCTACCTATCATCACGTTAGAATCTATATAAACCGGATAAATCGGGTCGGTAACGCCGATGTTGTTATCCCATCTCAAAATCTCCTGGATATTTCCCGTATCGCTCTTGGCTCCATCGTTCACGAAGACCTCGTTGGCATCGAGATGAATGCCACGGGGCAGGAAGTCGTTCTTGATGATAGCCTCGCGGAGGAAGTCGTAGCCTCGCTCCGGACCGTAGCCTCGGAAGGAAGCCTGCACAGCCATCTCGTCTACAGCCTTGTGCATTGCCTTGATGACGGCAGGGCAGAGAGGCTGGGTTACATCACCGATGCCCAGACTGATTACACGCTGCTTTGGATGTGCAATCTTGTAGGCTGTTACCTTCTTTGCGATGTCGGCGAACAGGTAATTGCTTGCCAACTTCAGGAAATGTTCATTAACTAATGCCATATTTTGTTTCTCCTTTTATTGCGGTCTTTTTATCGACCTTATTATTATTTAAGTTTGCTCTTATTTACATTGAACTTTGAGATTTGAACATTGAACTTTATGATTACTGTTGAGATTGAACTTTTTGTCAGTCATTTTTTCGTAAGACATATCATACAGTTCCAAGTTCAATGTTTCAAGTTCAAAGTGCCTCAATTTCTCCTTCGAATGAGAAGGCTGCAGGTCCCGTCATGTAGACATGGTCGTCAGCCTCACTGTGTTCTATCTGGAGAGTTCCGCCATCCATCACGATACTGCTCTTTCTTGAAGCACGCTTGGTCAGGGCTGCGGCTACGGCAGTAGCACAGGCTCCTGTTCCACAAGCCATTGTAATTCCGCTTCCCCTTTCCCAAACTCTAGTTCTTATGACGTCTGTATCTGTCACTTGTGCGAATTCGATGTTGCAGCGCTGAGGAAAAGCCTTGTCTCTTTCCAGAATCTTACCGTAATGGGCGATGTCGATGGTGTCGATGTCCTCCACAAAGGTTACAAAATGTGGATTTCCCATACATACGTAAGTTCCTTCAAATGTCCTTCCGTCAGCTTCCAACGTTGAAGGACCGATGAATTGCTCAGGATTTTCCAATATCGGTTTCAGCATGTCCACAGTCACCGATTCCACGGTTTTCGTGTTTTCCTGAATGTGCAATCTCAATATCTTGACACCCGAAAGGGTTTCCAGTCGGATGGTGTCTTTTCTCGTCAATCCCTTTTCGTAGAGATATTTTCCGATGCATCGGCTTGCATTGCCGCACATCATCGCTTCTGAACCATCGGCATTGAAGATACGCATGGAGTAGTCGGCTCGTCTGGCATCATGCGGTTTACCGATGAGAACCAGTCCATCGCTTCCTATGCCCGTGTGATAAGCACTCCAGGCAATGGCTGCCTTCTCTGGGTCAGGGATGTTATACTGTTCGGTGTCTACATAAATGTAGTCATTACCCGCTCCCTGCATCTTGGTGAAATGAACTGTTTCTTTCATATTGCGTTGTCCTTTAAGTTTGAATTTCTTCTTTTATCTCTCACGTCTTGTCTCTTGTTGAGATTTGACTTTTTGCTAATCAATCGATACTTTCGATGACTATTTGTTTGATTTCGGTTGCAAAGGTACGACTATTTGTTGAAATATGCAAGAAAAAGCATACATTAAATAGTGGGTATTTTTTACTCTCTTACAATTTGTAATGCAATAACCGTTTGCAGATTACAATATGTAAGAAGAAAACAGTTTGGTTGGATAAATTTAAAATTTTGGGAGAAAAATAGAAACGAAATGTATTGAATTTCTTTAAAATACTAACAAAATGTATTAATTTTGCAGCCGAAAACGAACATTGTGTTAAGAAATAGATGAAAAGTAATAACAACCAATGAAAATCAGTTTTCAGTAGAGACAATCAATAAAGGTATTAACACATTATTAATTATTAAAGGATTATGAAGAAGATTGAGGCAATTATCCGTAAGTCTAGATTCGAAGATGTCAAGAAGGCGCTTTTAGCAGCCGACATTGAGTGGTTCTCTTATTATAATGTAAGAGGAGAGGGAAAAATGCGCCAGGCTCGCATTTACCGTGGTGTGATGTACGATACCAGCAGCATCGAGCGTGTGCTCCTGAACATCGTGGTTCGTGACAAGAATGTGGAACCAACCATCGCAGCCATCCAGGGTGCAGCACAGACCGGTGAAGTTGGAGATGGTCGAATCTTCGTGATTCCAGTATTGGATACCGTTCGAATCAGAACCGGCGAACGAGGCGACATTGCTCTCTATAATGCAGAGAAAGAGGAATAAAGATACTTTGAACTTTGAGGTTTGAACATTGAACTTTATGATTGGTATTGAAGTTTATATTTGAGAGACTATATTATAATATTGTATTCTAATTTAACTATAAGATATAAATATGAGCAGTTTATTATTGACAACACTCGATACGGGTAACACAGCGTGGATGATCATGGCAACCATCTTGGTGCTCTTGATGTCAATCCCAGGTATTGCACTTTTTTACGGCGGTTTGGTGCGCCAGAAGAATATCCTCAGCATCCTGATGCAGACGGTATTCATCGTGGCAGTAGTCAGTTTAATATGGGTAGCCTTCGGATATTCCTGGGCTTTCTCTACAGAATATGCGGATAGCGGCAACCCTTTGGCTTGCATCATCGGAGGTTTCGATAAGTGCTTCCTCCACGGCATCGGTTTGGATGCCTTCATGCCAACGGGCATTCCTGAGCTCACTTTCGTGATGTTCCAGTGCATGTTTGCCCTCATTACTCCAGCCTTGATTCTCGGTGCATTCGCCGAGCGTGTCAAGTTCAGCGGTTATGTACTTTTCACCATTCTTTGGGTTATCATCGCCTATCTTCCAATGGCCCACTGGGTATGGGGCGGCGGTTTCCTGCAGGAGATGGGAGCCATCGACTTTGCGGGTGGTACCGTGGTTC